>ERZ1023674.41-NODE-41-length-33561-cov-18.966872_pt1 | contig 33561 bp, 30 predicted proteins | sample MGYA00380343_ERZ1023674 | MGnify/ENA primary metagenome ERZ1023674 (study PRJEB33179, sample SAMN07448985) | human gut metagenome | biome: Human-gut; feature: Human associated habitat; material: Faeces | host: Homo sapiens | place: India: Bhopal | collected...
GAACACTTATAAATCGCTCATTTTAAGCTATTCAGCAGATTATAGAAGAATTTTCGGAAAAAAACGCATCGACGAATTCAAAGCCTATAAGAATTAACATGGATTCTAATATACTTCCAACAATGGATTGTTGCTTATGAGCACGAAGACATCCCTGTATGAAACACACTCCCATAGGGACTCCTAAAAAACTGGTGTAGCTATCTGAAATATGAAAATCACTTAAATGTCTGGAATAAGCATATGGTCTATATATAAAGTTCAAGAATATACAAAGTAAAAGCAGTACAAGACCAACACATATAAATAAGATTTTTGGCTTTTCTTTGATTTTGTTTACTATATGTAGCATAGGCGGCTTATTGATTATATTAATAGAAACTTTCCTTTGCGCTGAAAGCGCGAAATGCGAAAGGGCTGTACGTGAGTGCTGTCAATTAATAAGTTACATAAACATTGAGGTCTAAAAGACCAGCAATTATGATACATATTGCAATTTCAATGCTCCGAATATTATCGCTTTACATTAGACTGCTCTGAAGCTTTGCCCTTTTAAATGTATAACTTTCAGCCCTCTTTCTTTTCATCAAGTGGCGAGGAACTTGAGTTATAGTAATCAACTGATAGTGTTTTCTATCACCGAACTAACTGTTGCATTTAATAATAAATGAAACTCTGAAAGACTTAGCAAAAGTACAAATAAAATCTGAGAAACTCACTCCAATTGGAGGATTTTTTCGATTTGCAAACAAAATTCCACTAAGCCTAATAGGTTGTGAATTTGAGGATGAAATTGATTTGTAAAAACATGAATATTCAGAATGAAATTTACAGAAGATTAAAGATGCATGAGTTGTTGCTGCATAGCAACACTGGAACACCAGAAGAGTTAGCACAAAAACTACATGTATCCAAGCGACAACTCTACAACCTTGTAGACGAATTCAGAGCAATGGGTGCATCTATAAAATATAGCAGAGAAAGTAAAACATATTATTATACAAATGACAAGAAATGCCATTTTTCAGCCAAGAAAACTTAATTTCGAAGGGAAAAACATTGTTATTTGAAATAAAAACAATATCTTCGCAGTCGGAAATATTTGCAATCATTCCGACCAAAACAAAATCAATATCTATATGCAAGATGCTGTAGTTAACAAGATTAAGAGTAAAATTGCCCATGGCAAGTTTGGAGAGGTTTACTTCGTGTCTTCCTTTCCGCAATATGATGTGGAGTATGTCAAAAAACTATTGGCTATCTTTGAGAAGGAAGGTATATCGAATAGAAAAGTCGAAATATGAAAGCGGCTTCGATAGTCAATGAAGCCTATTTCGTAGAGCAATGAAAGCGGCTTCGTAAGCAGTTAAAGCTTACCATCAAGAAAAGTCAACAAAGGGCGTTGTTAATATCTGCCCAAGGCGTTGGGCAACTTTGCCCATAAGGATGGGCAAACTTGCCCAATGCTGTGGGTAAACTTGCCCATCGTATTGGGCAAAGTGCATAGTTGTGGTTTAACGATTTTAGTTGACCACTTTTAGTTTTATTTGTAAGACGAGTTGACTCACTGTATTAGCGTAACAACTCATGACAATAGGGTGCTGAGTAATTACCCCGTGTTTGGTCGCGCAGACTCAACAAATCTACTACGATGTTCACTATACTAACTATCGTGAAGCATACAAGACCCGAGACGAGCACGAGCACTACATATCGCGAATACCGTCCGAGCGCTACGAGCAGAGCGTTCTCCACGCCGAACGAAAAGAGTGGCTGTTCGGCTGGCATGGCGAGCATAACGGCTATGACGCCTCCTCCCAAGATAACTCCAAGCACGAAGGCTGCGAGCATGGCATAGCGGTAGCGTCTGAGGCAGGCTTCTTCGTGCTGCTTCAGATACTCAACGGCGTCGAGGTGTTTCTCGAGTCTGGCAATGAATGCGTCACCATCGTCAAAGGTGGGTCGGGCTGCGAGGAAGAGTTCCTCAAGTGCTTTATCTTTCTTCATACGTTCAATATTGTTTTAAGGTTGTCTCTGCCGCGCGAGAGTTGCTGCTTCACGGCGTTTATGGTGCAGTCGGTGATGTCGGCTATCTCCTTCACCGAGTAGCCGCTCATGTAGAACATCACCACTGCCGAGCGCTCCTTGGGCGAGAGTGTGGCGAGCGCCATGTACAGCTCCTGATGGCGGAAGGCGGAGTCGGCTGACGTTGCTGACGCCACACTGCGCGCTGCGGAGATGTCGTCGAACGTGTGCTTGCTTGCCTTGTGGTTGAGGAAGGTGTTGCGTGCTATCGTGAACAGCCACGCGCGAAACTTGCCCTTGTCTCGATAGGCCGACGAAGAGAGGTAAGCCTTCACCAGCGTCTCCTGAGCTATGTCGTCGGCATCGTCGCGCTTGCCGCAGCAGAGGGCAAGCAGGAAGCCTCGCAACGCCTCCTGCTCACTCTTCACAAGTGCTATGAATTGTTCTCTCGTCATACGTTATTACTCTTGCTTCATGTTCTGCTGCTCTGCCTCCATCTCCTTGGCGAGCATATGGCGGCCTACGAAGTAGCTTATGAGGAAGGCGATGCCGATAGGTATCAGCGCTGCACCTACGATAAGGAGCATATCTGTTCTGATCACTTCGCAGAAGAAGTAGAGCAATATGAACGCTACGCCCATAAGACAGCAGAGGCAGCCGCGCTCAAGTCTGGCGAGCAGCTTCTCCTTGATAAGCTTCTCCGACTTCTTCATGCCTTTCAAGAGGTCTTCTACGTTGAGGTTGGGGTTCTTCTCCAATGCGGCGAGCACTATCTCCTTGCGGTTGCGGTCTGCCGCCATCGCGCTTCTGAAAATGATTGACACGATACATACCGGGAGGGCTACTGCTACTCCTAACGGAACCAAGATTGCTACTAAATCCATATTCTTCTTTCGTTTTTAAATTGTTATACTTGTTGTTTGTTATATCGTTATATGCAGAAGCGGTGCGTTTGTTGCTTCTTGCAGAACCAGTTCATTTATATAACAAGCGGCACGGGCGAAAGGTGACATTGCTGGAACAAAAATAATTGATTTTATTTGAAAACAGCGCTGATTCTTGTAGTAAGGAGTATTGAGAAATTGTTTAACCTTAATTCCGCAACACTATAATTTAAGAGTCCACTTTAAAAAGTATCATCAAAACATAAGGATACTTTTTAAAGTGGACTCAGTTAATTTATAGTATATTCCTTAAATGATGCCGAAGAGACGCAACACGTCGTTGAGGTTGGCAACGACGAGAAGGAGCAAGAGAATGGTGAAGCCCGCATACTCAGCATAAGTAAGGAACTTGTCGCCAGGCTTGCGCCCTGTTATCATCTCGTAGAGGAGGAAGAACACGTGCCCGCCATCGAGTGCAGGGATGGGCAGGATGTTCATGAAGGCAAGGATGATGCTCAGGAAGGCTGTCATCAACCAGAAAGCGTGCCAGTCCCACATGGGTGGGAAGAGACTTCCCAGTGCGCCAAAGCCACCCAGACTCTTGGCTCCCTCCTTGGAGAAGACGTATTTCATGTCGCCCACATAGCCCGACAAGACATTCCAGCCATACTTGATGCCGGCAGGGAAGCTCTCGAAGAATCCGTAACGGATGTGAGTCACTTTATAGTCGCGTACAATATTGTAGTTGACGAATCCCATGCGGGTGTATCCCGCTGAGGCATCGAGCTGAACAGATGTGGTAAGCGTGTCGCCATTGGCTTTCAGCACCGTCAACTGGGCATTGAGGATGGCTGTGCTGTCCTTGGCAGTAGTGGCAGCAGCCAGCTGGTCGTCGATGCGGCCCATCTCGTTGGTGAAGGCATTGAAAGTCTCCACCTTCTGACCGTTGACGCTCAGAATCTTATCGGCAGGAGTAAGACCTATCTTGGCGGCAGGTGTGCCCTTTGCCACACTGTCGATACGAAGAGGCTGATAGATTTCCACAAAACGGGGAGTAGCCTTGAACATACCCAACATGTTGATGTCGCCGGGCAACTGCAGGCTCATAGGCTTGCCATTACGGATAATGTCGACTCTGTGGGCAGTAGAGAGCGCACGGAACATGTCGCCATCGTAGGTCTTGAACGCTCCCTCCTCGGTTCCTACCAAGATGTCATGATCCTGGAAGCCCAAGGCCTTGGCCTCGCTGTTGAAAGCCATTCCCTGCTTCATATCCTTGGTAGCCACGTAGTCGTCGCCCCAGTGGAAGAGAATCATCGAATAGATGAAGAGCGCCAGCACGAAGTTGACCAGCACACCACCTATCATGATGAGCAGACGCTGCCAGGCTGGCTTGGAGCGGAACTCCCAGGGTTGCTCGGGCTGTTTCATCTGCTCGGTATCGAAACTCTCGTCGATCATACCCGAAATCTTGCAGTAACCGCCTAATGGCAACCAACCCATTCCGTAAGTAGTGTCAGAATTCTTGGGCTTGAACTCGAAGAGATGGAACCAAGGGTCGAAGAAGAGATAGAACTTCTCTACCCTAACTCCGAAGAGCTTGGAGAAGAAAAAGTGACCGCCCTCGTGGAGCAACACCAATATGGAAAGCGCCAACATGAGCTGAAGCGCCTTGATCAAGAATATTTCCATTGTTTTACTTTGAACTGTGAAGGCAGAAAACTGAGACTTTTGTGAGGCTCCTCCCGCCGTTCACCATGATTATGATTGATAAACTTTATTGATAATTCGTGATTGACAGTGTGCACACCTTATTATATATATAGCGTCTCTCACACCTTCATTATATTATGACGCACTCTTCATCAGTTCGGCAGCGATGCGTCGGGCCTCGGCATCGGTCTGCAGATAGACGTCGAGATCGGGCTGACTGTCGAAGGTGGCTTTCGCCATTACCTGCTCTATGATGTCGCCCATCTGCAAGAATCCACACTCGCCACGGCGGAAGCCGGCATTGACCACCTCGTTGGCTGCATTGACGATGCACGACATGTTGCCACCTTTCTTGATAGCCTCGAAGGCTAAGCGCAGACATTTGAACTTCTCGTAGTCGGGCTCAAAGAACTGCAAGTCCTTGGTCTTGAACAAGTCGAGACGGTCGCCCTGCAGAGGCAGGCGCTTGGGGAAGGAGAAGGCATACTGTATGGGCAGACGCATATCGGGCACACCCAACTGAGCCTTCACGGCTCCATCGACAAACTGCACTGCGCTGTGCACGACACTCTGCGGATGGATGAGCACCTCTATCTTGTCGGCAGGAACGCCGAAGAGCCATTTGGCCTCAGTCACCTCGAAACCCTTGTTCATGAGCGAAGCCGAGTCGATGGTGATCTTGGCTCCCATGTCCCATGTAGGATGGCGGAGCGCATCGGCAGCAGTTACCTTAGCCAACTGCTCCATGGTGTGATGGCGGAAAGGTCCGCCCGAGCAGGTGAGCAATATCTTGTCTATCTCGTTGTCGTCCTCGCCCACCAGGCTCTGGAAGATGGCACTGTGCTCGCTGTCGACCGGCAGGATGGGCGCATGATACTGCTGGGCCAAACCGCATATCAGTTCGCCAGCCACGACGAGGGTTTCCTTGTTGGCAAGACAGATTTTCTTGCGGGCCTTGATGGCATGGATTGTCGGCTCAAGTCCTGAGAAGCCCACCATAGAGGCAAGCACCATGTCGATAGGATCGGCCTCCACGATGTCGCAAAGCGCCTGAGCACCGGCATAGACTTTGATGTCTGGCTCATCGCTCAACAGTTTTTTCAACTCGTCATAATGTGCCTCGTTGGCTATCACCACGGCAGCAGGTTTGAACTTACGAGCCTGCTGTGCCAGCTCCTTCACACGGTTGTTGGCTGTAAGACAGTACACCTCATACAAGTCGCTGTGCTGCTCTATCACGTCGAGCGCCTGTGTGCCGATGCTTCCCGTGGAGCCAAGGATACATATTTGTTGTTTCTTCATTTTCTCTTATCTTGTTCTAATTTGCAAGCCTTCGCAACTTTTCGCCGCCATTTAATCCAACTCGAGGATTCCCTCGGGCAACTGCATCTTGATGACACGCTGCCCGGCATCCACCTCGTGAATGAAGTCGTTGCTGGCAGGAATCAGCAGTTCCTTTCCCGCAGGTGTCGTTATCTCGAAGAGCAAGTTGATGGTGCTGTCGTCCACATGGTCGATCGTGCCTATCACCAGACCGGTAGTGGCATCAACAAGCTGGAAGCCGATAATTTCTGCCCACGACATATTCTCCTCATCGCTGTCGGAGAGATGACGGGGAAAGAACACCTCGCAGCCCGTATAGGCACGCACCTGTTCCTGCGTATCGATGTCCTCGAACTTCACCAGCACATTCTCGTCGTTCTTAAACCGATATTCCTCTATATAGAAAGGCACCAGGATGCCGTCGATGTCGAGAATGAGATAATCGGCATCCACACGGTCGAACACATCGTCGGTAATGGCAAAGGTGATTTCTCCCTTCACGCCGTGGGGCTTTCCCAACTTGCCTATCTTATAAACGTCTTCTCGTCTTATCATATCGCATAGAATCTTTGAAAATCATGATCAGTAAAGCCATTGAATTCTTCATTCTTCACTCTTCACTTACTCAATCCGTGACACGCGTAATCTTGGCTCCGAGCTGATTGAGTCGGAACTCTATGTCCTCGTAGCCACGGTCGATCTGTGCGATATTCTCTATGCGGCTTGTACCGTTGGCACTCATCGCTGCAATGAGCAGGGCAATACCGGCACGGATATCAGGACTTGTCATTCTGCCGGCACGGAGTCGGATCTTATGGTCGTGGCCCACCACCACAGCACGGTGCGGGTCGCAGAGAATAATCTGTGCACCCATATCGATGAGCTTGTCGACGAAGAACAGTCGGCTCTCGAACATCTTCTGATGGAAGAGCACGCTGCCACGTGCCTGTGTCGCCACAACGAGGAGAACCGACAGGAGGTCGGGGGTAAGTCCTGGCCATGGGGCATCGGCAAGCGTCATGATGGTTCCATCGATAAAGGAATCTATGACGTAGTGCTTCTGTTCAGGAATAAAGAGGTCGTCGCCCTCAATCTTTATCTTCACACCCAGTCGGCGGAAAGCCTCGGGAATGATTCCCAGGTTGCGGACCGACACGTCCTTGATGCGTACACCGGCTCCACACATGGCAGCCATACCGATGAACGAGCCCACCTCGATCATATCGGGCAGGATGCGATGCTCGGCTCCGTGAAGCGACTTCACGCCCACGATAGTAAGAAGGTTGCTGCCTATGCCGCTGATCTGAGCGCCCATGGCGTTGAGCAGATGGCAGAGCTGCTGGATATAAGGCTCGCAGGCTGCATTATAGATGGTGGTGGTTCCCTCGGCAAGCACCGAAGCCATGATGATGTTGGCAGTACCCGTAACCGAAGCCTCATCGAGCAACATATAGCAGCCCTTCAGTTTCCTGGCTTCTATCTGATAGACATTGCGCTCGTCGTCGTGCACGAACTTGGCACCCAGACACTTGAATCCCAGGAAGTGGGTGTCGAGACGACGGCGGCCTATCTTGTCGCCACCCGGCTTGGCGATGGTTGCCTTGCCACAGCGTCCCAGCAGCGGACCAATCATCAGCACGCTTCCACGCAGCGAGGAGCACTTAGCCACAAACTCCAGGCTGTCGAGATAATCGAGCTTCAGCTCGTCGCTCTGGAATGTATAGTCGTTGCGACTGTTCTGAGTTACCTTCACGCCTATCTCCCTGAGCAACTTGATGAGGTTGTTCACGTCGAGGATGTCTGGCACATTCTTGATGCGCACAGGCTCGTCGGTAAGGATAGTAGTGCAAATCACTTCGAGTGCCTCGTTCTTGGCACCCTGCGGAATGATGGTTCCTGTGAGCGGATGACCGCCTTCTATGATAAATGACTCCATAGACTATTCTTTGGGGGTTATGAATGATAAGGGGAATATAAGTTACTTGTTCTTTTTCTTGCCATTGCGTCCTTGCGACTGCTCACGGTCTACTATTCTCTCGAACTTGAAAGTGTCCAAGTCGAGCTGAATCTTTCCGTCGGTAAAGCGGGCCAGGTCGGAAGCCACCTTCTCGCCGTCGCTCGAACCATGGCTCCACTGCATCAGGTTGCGATGCATCTGGTTGGCAGTGAGTTTCACCAGTTCGTCGCGCTCCCTGCCAGGCTCCATGGTCTTCAGTATCTCGAAAGCCTCGAAGAGCATGGCACCATAGTGGCGCACGGGAATCTTCTTCATCGGATAAGGCATGGGCTCAGGCTTCTGGGCCATCTGCGAGGCACTTGTCACATCGAAAGGATAGTCGATGTCGAGCTGGAAACGGCTCATGATGGCGAGCTGATCCCAGAGCTTGCGCTCATGGCCCTCCACATTCTTGCTCTCGGGGAACATTCGGTCCATGATGGCAATGATGGCCCTGGCGCATCGCTGACGCTCCTCACGGTCGGGCAGGCCGACTGCATAGTCAACCATCTGCTGTATCTCTCGTCCATACTCAGGCAGCACGATCTGCTCTCGCTGGGTGTTATAGTCTAATCCGTCTATGTTCATTAATATATATATAATAATAGGTGTAAATATCAAATAAGTTTCTTAGGCATCTTAGCCACGAAGTCCTTCAGATAGAAAGGCACGAAGTAAGCCACATCCTCAAACTTGCCTTCCACGAAGCGCTTCTCGGCCAATGGCGCCATATTCTTTGCCAGCGGCTCGATGTCCTTCACGAGATGGGCGTTGGGATGATTGATGACTTCCATACACTTGGCTGCTCCGTTTCCGAAGAAATAGACAGCACCACGGTCGAGATACTCCTTGTAGGTTTCTGCGTCCACAATGTCGGCCTGTATAGGGCGCACCTCACGGAGGGCACGGTCGAAGACCTGCGCATACACTTCCATTCGGCGGGCGTCGAGCATAGGCACAATGAGCGCATCTTCCTCGGCAGGATGCTCGCCAAGGAGCACGGGCACAGCCAACAACTCGAGTGTAGGCACGGCGATGAGCTTTGCGCCACGGCCATAGCAAAGGCCCTTGGCCATACTCACTCCTATGCGAAGACCCGTATAAGAACCAGGACCGCAACTTACTGCCACAGCCTCGAGCGGAATATTGCGGGAATCAATGTAACTGATAGCCTCATCGACGAACACACCCAACTTAACTGCATGGTTGGGACCGCTGTGATCTTCCTTGTTGAAAATCACGGCTCCATTATCACTAACTGCCACCGAGCACACGTCGGTACTCGTCTCAATACTTAAAATACAAGCCATAAAAATAAATATATTCTTAAATAAGGTGCAAATTTACGCTTTTTCTCGCATTTTTTTGTACTTTTGCAGAAATTTAACGTGAAGAATATATGATACAGTCAATGACAGGCTTCGGAAAAGCTACCGTAGCCTACAAAGAAAAGAAGATCAACGTAGAGGTTAAGTCGCTGAACAGCAAGGCTCTCGACCTCTCTACACGTATTACTCCTCTGTATAGAGAGAAGGAAATGGAGATACGTCAGTTCATCGCCAAGAATCTGGAAAGAGGCAAGATTGATTTCTCTATCTGGATAGAAAAGGACGTTGTAGCTGACGCCACGCCCATCAACATGGCGCTGGTGGAGAACTATTACCAGCAAATCAAAAAGATTTCGGCACAGACAGGCATTCCTGAGCCTGCCGACTGGTATGCTACGCTGTTGCGCCTGCCCGACGTGACGACCAAGACCGATGTGGAAGAACTGACCGACGAGGAATGGAAGGCTGCACAGCAAGCCATCGACGAGGCTGTGAACCACCTCATCGAGTTCCGCCGCCAGGAGGGAGCTGCACTGCAGAAGAAGTTCACCGAGAAAGTGGACAACATCCAGGCATTGCTCGCCAGCATAGAGCCTTACGAGAAATCGCGCGTAGAGAAGATCAAGACCAACATCGTGAACGGACTGCAGCAGATTCCTAATGTCGAATACGACAAGAACAGACTGGAGCAGGAACTGATCTACTACATCGAGAAACTCGACATCAGCGAGGAGAAGCAGCGACTCAGCAATCACCTGAAGTACTTCCGCGAGACAATGAACGAGGAAGGACACGGCGTGGGCAAGAAGCTGGGCTTCATCGCACAGGAAATGGGACGCGAAATCAACACCACTGGCTCGAAGAGCAACCAGGCTGAGATGCAGAACATCGTGGTGAAGATGAAGGACGAGCTGGAACAGATCAAGGAACAAGTGCTCAATGCTCTGTAATAGAGTGAAGAATTCTATGGCTTTACTCATCATAAAGTTCAAAGTATAATATTCAAAGCAAAATGAAGAATGGACTGTTAATATTCAGCGCCCCATCGGGCAGCGGAAAAAGCACCATCGTAAACTGGCTGATGAAGGAACACCCCGAACTGAAACTGGCTTTCTCCATCAGCTGCACATCGCGTGCACCACGTGGAACCGAACAGAACGGAGTGGAATACTTCTTCCTCACACCCGAGGAATTCAAAGCCAAGATAGAAGCCGACGAATTCCTGGAATACGAGGAAGTGTACCAAGACAGATTCTACGGCACGCTGAAATCGCAAGTGGAAAACCAGCTTGAGGCTGGCGACTCTGTAGTCTTCGATGTAGACGTGAAAGGAGGCGTCAACATCAAGAAGTTCTATGGCGGGCGCGCCCTCAGCATCTTCGTACAGCCACCATCGGTAGAAGAGCTTCGCCGCCGTCTGAACGGTCGTGGCACCGATGCTCCCGAAGTTATCGAACAGCGACTGGCAAAGGCTAACTACGAGCTGACCTTCGCTCCACAGTTCGACCACATCGTGGTGAACGACAACCTAGAGAAGGCTGAACAGGAAGTTTACAAGCTCGTTTCCGACTTTCTGAATCAAGAGTAAGACAAGCCGGGCTGAGGTTTCAAGGAAAAGTCCGGGTCGAGTCGTCGGATAAGGCAGGAATTAGTCACAATAGACGACCGGGCTTGGCCATAATAGACGACCGGGCTTGGTCACAATAGACGACCGGACAAAGCCGTCACAGATGCCTCAAGTCAAACATAAAACAAGAGCGAAAGATGCAAAAGAAGAAAGTGGGCATATTCGGCGGGAGTTTCAACCCCATACACACAGGGCACATCGCCCTTGCCAAGAGCCTCTGCCAGCAGGCAGGGCTGGATGAAGTGTGGCTGATGGTTTCGCCCATGAACCCATTCAAGAAAGAAGCCACCGACCTGCTGACAGACAAACTGCGGCTCGAGATGGCAGAACAAGCCATTGCCGACGAGCCAAAACTCAAGGCATGCGACTATGAGTTCCACATGCCCAAGCCTTCCTACACCTGGCACACGCTGCAGGCGCTGAGCCATGACTTCCCCCACGTCAGCTTCACCCTCCTCATAGGAGGCGACAACTGGGCTTCCTTCGACAAATGGTTTCACCACGAAGACATCCTGAGCCACTACCCCATCGTCGTCTATCCGCGAAAAGGGTGCGACATAGGAAAAGTGCCATCGGGCGTAACCATAGTGGAAACGCCTCTGCTCAATATCAGCAGCACCGAGATCCGTCAACGCATCAAGGAAGGCAAAAGCATACACGGCATGGTGCCCGACTGCATAGAGCCACTGGCCATGCAATACTACTCCAACCAACACCCCTAACAAGAGCAACAACAAATGAACTGGAAAACAAAGACCAAGAGTTTTCTGAAGTTAGCCTTCGCCCCCATCCGCGGCAACGCCAACTTCTTCATCTTTATGTATCTGCTCGGCATTATCTGTGCCGTAGTGACAACTCCACGCTGGGGAGTCGTGTACGACAACCTGGCGCTGGAACTGTTTGTCGACGTCTACGTGGTTTGCGCCCTGCTGATGCTCGTGCCCAAGAAGCGGAAGATACGCTTCTGCGTAAGGAGCCTGCTGTACATTATATTATATGTCACAGCGCTTGCCGACACCTACTGCTTCGTCAACTTCGGCTCCACGCTCAACCCCTCGATGCTGATGCTCGTGGGTGAAACCAATCCCGACGAGGCAAGCAACTTCATATCAGCCTGCCTCTCGCCTACCGTCATCTTCAGCGCCGTGGGATGGATTCTGCTGCTCATCCTCGTACAGGCCTTTGTGGCAGCCTTCCGCAAGCCCATCATCAAGAGTCTGGGCTTTGCCGTCACCTTCATCGAGCTGCTGTCGCTCAAGAAGAGATGGAACTGGGTGACGCGCGTTACCCGTGCCACACCCTACGCCCTGACCGTGATAGGCATCATCATCTTCATAACAGGAGCCTGCACCTCTTGGCACAACAAGATGGCGACATTCAAGCTCTTCGGAGGCAAGAACATAGGCGAAGTGGAGCACGAGCTCACCAACAAGGGACACGCCGAACTCTATATTCCTATCAACCGACTGGCTTTCAGTATCTACGCCAACAAGCTGGCCGCCAAACAGATTACACAGCTCATACATGCCGCCAAAGACGTACGGGTAGACAGTTGCAGCTACCGCTCGTCGAACATCGTGCTCATCATAGGCGAGAGCTACGGCCGACATCACTCCCAGCAGTATGGCTACTTCATGAAGACGACACCACGCCAGGCTGCGCTCGAAAAGTCGCGCAAGCTCACCAAGTTTACCGATGTCGTGACTTGTTGGAACCTCACCAGCTTCGTCTTCAAGAACGTCTTCTCGACACACGTTGTGGGCGAGAAAGGCGACTGGTGCGACTATCCGCTCTTCCCCGAACTCTTCCGCAAGGCAGGCTATCAAGTCACCTTCATCACCAACGAGTTCCTGCCACAGGCCAAGGAAGCAGTCTACGACTTCAGCGGAGGCTTCTTCCTCAACAACCCAGAGCTCAGCAAGCTGCAGTTTGACAACCGCAACACCGAGCTTCATCCGCTCGACGACGGACTGCTCGACGACTACGACAACCACCTGAAACAAAAGCAGGGCGAGCACAACCTCATCATCTTCCACCTCATGGGTCAGCACGTAGACTACAAGTCGCGCTACCGCAAGGAGCAAACCGAGTTCTGGGCAGGCAACTACGAGGACAAGCGCCCCGAGCTGAACGCCAAGCAGCGCAAGATGTTGAGCCACTACGACAATGCCACCCTCTACAACGACTCCATCGTGGCACAGATAGTGAAGCGATTCGAGAAGGAAGACGCCATCATCATCTACATGCCCGACCACGGAGAAGAATGCTACGAGGAGAACCGAGGCTTTATCTGCCGCAACCATTCGGCAGCCATCGACTGGCCCCTTGCCCACTACGAGTTCGAGATTCCCTTCTGGATTTACTGCTCGCGCAAATATATACGCAAGCATCGCGACATCTACAAGCAGATACGCAAGGCCAAGGACCGACGCTACATGACCGACGCCCTGCCCCATCTGTTGCTCTATCTGGCTGGCATCGAAACGCCAACCTATCAGGCCAAATACAACATCCTCAGCCCTGAGTACGACGAGATGCGGCCACGCATCCTGAAAAACTCTGCCGACTACGACAAGCTGAGAGATGAACATATAGCAAAAGAGAAGAAAGCTAACGAGAAGAAGAAAGGAAAATAAGATTATGAGTACACCCACACTAAACCGAACAGAGTGCAACGCCCTGAGAGGACTTGCCATCATCGGCATCTTTCTGCACAACTACTGCCACTGGCTGGGTCCCATCGTCAAGGAGAACGAATACCAGTACATACAGCGCAACGTAGACTGGCTGCATCAGGTAATGGCGTCGCCCGACGGCTGGCTGCCCATGCATCTGCTGTCATTCTTCGGACATTATGGAGTGCCCGTATTTCTCTTCCTCAGCGCCTACGGACTGGTGCTGAAATACGAGTCTGGTCCACGCCTCATACAGGGCGCAGAGCGATTCAGCATCACAGGCCGTCACCTGCCCAATCTGGGTGAAGGACTTCGATTCGTACGCTATCACTACCTCAAGCTCTTCAAGATGATGATTGTGGGGTTCGCCGCATTTACCATGCTCGACTACCTCACTCCCGGGCCTCATCACTATCAGTCGCTCGACATCATCGCCATGCTGGGCATGTTCAACAACATATTGCCCAATCCCGACCGCATCATCTGGCCCGGTCCATTCTGGTTCTTCGGTCTGATGATGCAGCTCTACATCATTTACCGCCTCTTCATCTACCGTCGCCACTGGGCTTTCACCGTAGTGCTGATGGTGGTCTGCCTGGCGCTTCAACTGTGTCTCTCGCCCGACGGTGAGGCGATGAACCGCTATCGCTACAACTTCATGGGCGGCATGTTGCCATTCGGCATCGGCATTCTTTATGCCCGCTATGGCGAGAAGATTCTCATGACTTTCCATCACAACACAACCAACGCCTTTGGCATTATCTTCTGCGGAGCCATCATCTACAGTCTCAGCGGAAGCATGTTGGGCTGGACCTTCGTGCCTCTCTTCGTCTGTCTGTTCTGCGTCCTGGTAGCAAAGGTGCTGAGCGGAGTGAAATGGCTGCAGGGAGCATACAGATTTCTCGACTGGATGGGCGGAATATCGGCAGCACTCTTCGTCTGCCATCCTATCACCCGCAAGATATTCATCCCCATCAGCCGTTGGGGCGACATGTACGCCGGACTGCTGCTCTACATCATATCGAGCATCTGCTTAGCATGGCTCTTCTCTGAGCTGATGAAGAAGATTCCGAGCCCAAAGATGAAGTAAGATGAGATAAAGAGTGTGAGTTTCGAAAGTGAAGACAATTCAACCCCTTTCATTATGATAAAAATCAAAGATATAGAACTTGCCAATATAAGCCGATTCAGAGGCGAACTGATGGGAGCCGCCATGCTTTTCATCATCCTCTTTCATGTGGCGCTGCCCCGCGAGGATGCTTTCTTCGGGCTTCGTCGCATGGGCAATGTGGGAGTAGACATGTTTCTCTTCCTCAGCGGTATAGGTCTGTGGTTCTCGTGGACCAAGAATCCTGACGTGCGCCACTTCTTCGTGCGCCGTTATCTGCGCATCTATCCCGCCTGGCTCATCATAGCCTGCCTGTTCTACATTCCGCGTTTTGAGGGAGGAGACCTCTGGGCATGGGTCGACCTCGTGGGCGACATCAGCATCAACTGGGATTTCTGGCTTCACGACGAGCTGAACTTCTGGTACATTCCCGCCACCATGATGCTCTATCTCTTCGCACCAGGCTACATGGAGCTTATCAAGCGCCACCCCATCTATCGCTGGTTGCCTGTGGTCATGATCATGTGGTGCATCCTTGTGCAGTATGTCACTCCCATCCACCATGCCGTAGGCCATCTGGAGATTTTCTGGAGCCGCGTGCCAATCTTCTTCATCGGCATCAACATGGGCGAGATGGTAAGACAACGGCAAAGCCTCGACGGCACCAGCATCTGGATGATATGGATCATGTTTCTGATGACGCTCACCTCGAGCATCTTCCTCGAACAAGAACGCCACGGCATGTTTCCTCTCTTCTTAGAGCGCATGCTCTATATTCCCCTTACCATTACGAGCATTCTGCTGCTCAACCGTATCTTCCGCCGCACTCCCCAATGGTTCAACCGAGGCTTCATCTTTGTAGGAGCGCTGAGCTTAGAGGCTTACCTCATCCACATTCACTTCGTGCTCCACTACATAGAGAAATATCACTGGGGCTACTGGCCCACCTTCCTCGTCTGCATAGCCATCACGCTTCCTGCAGCCTGGCTTCTCAGCAAGACAGCAGGATGGATCAGCCGACAAATATCCAAGATCATCAAATACTGAGAATATTGAGAATACTCAACTTTCGCAGGGGGGAGTTCAAGAGAATATTAAAGAAAACAGAGAATCATGAAAAAAATAGATTATAGAATGAACGAAAGCCGGGGCTTTTCTGCGCTGATGCGACTCATACGCCCCAAACAATGGATCAAGAACGGATTCGTCTTTGTACCGCTGTTCTTTGGCGGAGCTTTGTTTAACACCGAGGCTCTTCTGGCTGGTGTCATCACTTTCTTTGCCTATAGCTTTGCCGCATCGAGTATCTATTGCTTCAACGACATTTTCGATGCAGAAGCCGACAGGCGCCATCCCGTAAAGTGCCACCGACCCATTGCCTCGGGAGCCGTTTCTGTCAAGGCGGCGTATTGTCTGATGTTTCTGATGCTCATCCTTTCTATCGTCATCAGCGCTGCACTCGATTCATGGAAGGCCATGGGAATCATCCTTTTCTATTGGCTGCTCAATCTCTGCTATTGCGCCAAACTAAAGCAATACGCCATCATCGACGTCTGCATCGTTGCCTTCGGCTTTGTGCTTCGCCTGTTGGCAGGCGGTGTGGCCACCGATATTGCTCTGAGCAAGTGGATTGTGCTGATGACTTTCCTCATCACGCTCTTCATGAGTTTTGCCAAGCGACGAGACGATGTGCTGAGAATGGAGAAGACAGGAGAGGCGCCACGCAAGAATACGAGCCGCTACAACCTTACCTTCATCAACCAGGCCATCACCATCACTGCCTCGGTAACGCTTGTGTGCTACATCATGTACACGGTAAGTCCGGAGGTGATAGAGCATTTCAACACCGAGCATCTCTATCTCACAAGTGTCTTCGTGCTGGTGGGATTGCTGCGCTACATACAGATAGCTGTGGTAGACCAACAGAGCGGCGACCCAACCCGTATCATGCTCCACGACCACATCACACAGTTCATCATCCTGGCCTGGCTCCTCTCATTCCTGATTATTATATACATTATATAATATGGAGGAAAAAGAAAGAATATATTGTTTCGACTTCGACGGAACACTCACCACCAAGGACACGCTCCTGGAGATTATCCGTTACAAAGCTGGCACATGGCGCCTGCTGTGGGGCTTTCTGCTCTACAGCCCCATCCTGGTGTTGATGAAACTTCACCTCTATCCCAACTGGAAAGCGAAGCAGCTCATCTTCACCCATTTCTTCGGCGGCATGAGCACACGCACCTTCAATCTGCTGTGCCAGGACTTCGCCAAAGAACGCAGCAACCTTCTTCGTCCTGATATGATTGCCCTTGTCGGCCGGGCCGTCGAGGACAAAAAGAAAGTCTTCATAGTGAGTGCCAGCATCGACAACTGGGTTCGCCCCTTCTTCGCCACACAGGGCATTGGGGAAGTCGAGGTGTTGGGAACAAAAGTAGAAGAGAAAGACGGCTGTCTGACCGGGCGCTTCAGCACAGCCAACTGTTATGGCGCAGAGAAAGTAAGACGTATCAGCAAGGCTCTCTCATCAAAATCAGATGAAGAAAAGCCATCAGGCGAAGCAAAAAAGACAGCTCTCTCCTTCGACCGAAGCCGTTACCACATTACCGCCTACGGCGACAGTCGTGGCGACAAGGAAATGCTTGCCTTTGCCGACGAAGGGCATTTGGTAAACAGCCATAAAAGCGAATAGTTGCAGAAAGATTTGCGGGATAAAGGGAAAATGATTAATTTTGCATGCTAATCATTAACAAAGACATGAACATCAAGCAAAGAATACAGCAGATGGACGACTCGAAACGCGAGAAGTTGGGCGAGGTGGTGAGGTTTGGCATCGTAGGTGTGGCAGCCACCATCCTGCAGTACGTCATCTATCTCGTCATGATTCCCAGCCTTGCCTGGGGTCTTCCCCAGTTAGGCGGCAACGACCATGTACTGGCCACCACGGCCAACACCATTGCCTATATCGCCAGTTTCGTGTTCAACTTCATTGCCAGCACACGCTACACCTTCCGTGTCAAGGCCAATGCCAAGCGAGGAGCCGGCTTTACGTTCTCTCACATCATCAACTACACCCTGCAGACGGTCTGTCTGAATCTCTTCGTGGGCATGGGACTGACCAAGCAGATAGCCATGTTGCCCACACTCTGTGTCTGCATTCCCGTCAACTTCCTCTTAGTAAGATTCTTCCTGAAGAAGTGAAGGATGAAGATCTGTCTTCCCAAACAAGCAAGAAAATCAAAAGCAAACATCATGATAAAAAAAGCTTTCGAGATATTCAAGATCAAACGCGAGGAGAGATGGCAGGCTTTCGTGGCACTGCTCCTGTTCATCGTGCTCAATGCGCTGACCATCATCAAGTACAATAGCCAGTTCACACAGCTCAGCGACAACTATCACAAACTCTTTGTCAAAACCTTCCATGTGGCAGGTTTCGACCCGCTTACCTATGCTGTCGTTTCCTGTTGGGACACAGAGTACAACGTGTATCGCCATCCTCTGCTGGCTTTCTTTATGTACATTCCCAACCTGATCAACCAGGCACTCATTGCCCTTACAGGCATCAACTGCGTGCAGTACATCGTGGCCATTATCCTCGTGTTCTGCGCCTTCTATTCGTTCATCTTCCTCTACCGCATCTTCCGCGAAGTGATAGGCTTGAAGAGCTGCGACGCCACCCTGCTGTCGGCTTTCTACTTCTCCTTTGCCTATGTGATGGTTTCAGCCATGGTGCCCGACCATTTCATCATGTCGATGATGCTGCTGCTCATGACACTCTACATCAGCGGCATCTGCATGCAGAAAGGACACCGGCTCACCACCTGGCAGACCGTAGTGCTCTTTGTGCTTACAGCAGGCGTATCGCTCAACAACGGACTAAAGACATTCCTCGCAGCCCTGTTTACCAACGGCCGGAAATTCTTCCGTCCCAAGTATCTGCTCTTGGGCATCATCCTGCCAGCCGCCCTGATGTGGGCTGTGGCACGTGTGGAATACCGCACCTTTGTATGGCCCAAGGAGATGGCACGCCACGAGATGAGAATGAAGAAGAGCGAAGAGGCCAAGCAGCTGATTTACAAGCAGTATCGCGATACGGCACAGGTGAAAGACTCGGCACAGGTAGAGGCTGCCGTGAAAGCCATCATACAGAAGAAGGCACAGGCGAAGTACGTGAGAGACCATAAGCAGATATGGAACAGAAACACGGGCAAGCCCATTGCCAAAGGCGAGTTTATGGGCTGGACCGACATCACGACCTCGCGCACAGAGACGGCTTTGGAAAACCTTTTTGGCGAAGCCATCCAGCTGCATCGCCAGCACCTGTTGGAGGACGTGCTGCGAAGCCGTCCTGTCATCGTGGGCTACGACTCGGCCATCAACTACATCGTAGAGGGCATCATTCTGCTGCTCTTCGCTTTGGGCATTTTCTTCGGCGTGCGCTCCAAGTTCTTCTGTCTGTCGATGCTTTTCTTCCTCTTCGACATTGCCCTGCACATCGGTTTAGGATTCGGCATCAACGAGATTTACATCATGACGGCACACTACATGTTCTTTGTGCCCATCGCCATCGCCTTCTTCTTGCGCCACCTGCGAGGAAAGAGCCTCTCGCTCTGCCGTTCTGTCCTGATAGGACTCACCTTCTATCTCATCACTTACAACGGAGCGCTGCTCTTCCGCTATATGCTTAGTTAAGGAGTTAACTCCTCAGCGACCGAAGGAAGCGATAACTCCTTAACTCCTTTAACTCCCCAGCGAAACTCCTCCATGACGTAAAAGAGAAACAATATATTAAGCAACAAATATGAACCATATTTTCAAGATAAGAAAAGAAGAGAAGTGGGCAGTCATCGTGGCGCTCCTTGTATTCGCAGCACTCAACACACTCATGGTGTGCTATCACTTCACGCCCTTTACCAAGGGCGGAAACCACATAGGCTACTGGAGTCTCTTCACCCGATACTATCAGCTGTCGGGCTTCGACGTGTTCACCTATCTCACCGTGTCGAAGTGGAACGCCTACTACACCGAGTTCCGTCATCCGTTGCTGCCATTCCTCTGGTATCCGTTCTATCTGCTCAACTACTGGCAGATGCAGCTCACGGGCAAGAACATCGCCATCATCCTCGTGGCTGTGGTGATGACGATTCTCTCCACCTACTCGTTTGTCTTCATCCGCCGCACCTTCCGTGAGATACTGCAGCTTGACAAACTCGACTCCAACCTGCTGTCGGCCCTTTTCTTCTCCTTTGCCTACATCATGCTCTCCAGCTTCGTGCCCGACCATTTCGGTCTGTCGATGTTCATGCTCACCCTCACGTTCTATGTGGCAGGCAAGCACATCGTGAACCGTGAGAAGATGCCGGCCTGGCAGACAGCCACGCTCTTCGTCTTCACGGCAGGCATCACCATCACCAACGGAGCCAAAGTGTTCCTCTCTGCCCTCTTTGCCAACGGCAAGGACATCTTCAGATGGCGCCACCTGCTGATGGGCATCGTCATTCCCTCGCTGTTCATCATCGCAGCAGCCATCTGGCAGAACGAGGCTTTCATCATTCCTCACCGCCAGGAAGGACTCCGCATTCTGCATGCACGCGAACAGCGCGACAGCATGTTCAAGGCACAGGTGGAAGCCGACCAGAAGCGCAAGCGCGAGATTCACGGAACCGCCATCAAGGAGAAAGGCATCCTCTCTTGGGCCGACCTCAGCGTGTCGCGTCCACAGTCGCTGGTAGAGAATGTCTTTGGCGAATCGCTCATCCTTCACAAAGATCATCTGCTGCAGGACGTCGGCACCCGTCGCCCCATTTTTGTACGTTACCGCACGCCTCTGCCCTATGTTCTCGAAGCCATCCTCGTGGTGCTCTTTGCCGCAGGTCTGTGGATGGGACGCAGTTCGAAGTTCCTGTGGATGATAGGTGCATGGGTGGCGTTCGACGCATTCATACACTTAGGATTGGGCTTCGGCCTCAACGAGGTGTACATCATGACAGCCCACTGGGCTTTCATCATCCCCATCGCCATAGGCTATCTGCTCAAAGGGCTCAGCGCCAGAAACCAGTCGCATCTGCGCCTCATCGTCATGGTGCTTGCTGTATTCCTATTCTTCTACAACGGGCTGCTCATTGCCCAGTATCTATTGTAAATTACTTCACCCATCCAAACCTTTCACCATCATGCCCACAGTATCCATCCTCGTCCCCATCTACGGTGTAGAGAAATACATAGAACAATGTGCCGAGACTCTGTTCCAGCAGTCTTTTGCCGACATAGAGTATGTGTTTGTAAACGACTGTACCAAGGACAGAAGTGTGGAAATACTGCAACAGACTATCGACCGGTTTCCTGAGCGAAAGTCACAGGTGATACTGATTCAGCACGAGCACAACAAGGGTTTGGGAGGCGCACGCCATACAGCTTTCGCTGCCTCGCGAGGCCGATACATCATGCATGTGGACAGCGACGATCTTCTGCCACTCGATGCAGTGGAAAAGCTGGTAAAAGCTGCCGAGAAGAGCGGTACCGACATCGTAGACGGAGGCTTTGCCGACTGGGAGAACGGACAAGCCACTCTGTTTCATCCTGCCGCCCATGACAGCCATCGCACCTATCAGCGCAAACTGCTCTGCCAGAACATCACCTCCAACCGCATCTGGGGAAGAATCTATCGCAGGGATCTGCTCGAAAACCACGGCATATACAGCGTCGAGGGCATAGACTACAGCGAGGACTACGCCGTGGTGGCACGAGTCATGTACTTTGCCAAGCGCTATTTCATCGACGATGTGGTGTACTATTATCGCAAAGATAACATCACCTCCTACACCCACGACATCTCGGAGAAAAACCTCACCTCGCACTTCAAGGCCTGCCAGCTTGTGGCATCGTTCATCGAGCAGCATGACAACAAGGGTATTTACCGCACAGCCACCGACATCGGCATGGTGAATGCCTATCGCGTAGCAGCCGAACAGCATCTGCCTCTCGAAAAGGTAGACAGCATCTGCACCTATCGCGTCACCCATCCCGTCTGCCGCCTCTGTATCGCCCTGCTGCGCCGTGGCTGGAAGGTGAAACACGTCAATCTCTTGTATCTGTTGTTCAGAAGAATTTATAATTTACAGATATTCAGAAGATAGAGAAGTTAAGAAAAGTTTGGGAGAAAGTTAAGGGAATGTTGGGAGGAAGTGAGTGAATTGTTTCTTCTCACTTATCAAATTCTCCGTTCCAAATCACGGAACGGACATTCCAAATCACGGAACGGACATTCCGAATCACGGAACGGACATTCCAAACTACGGAACGGAGATTTCTGCACACTATTTTTTCTTTTTCTTCATGAATGTGAGACATTCTTCGAGTATCTTGACGCGAAGAAGCTTCATGACTGCAAAATAGAGCGAAGAAGCCAGGATGATTCTTACCAGCAAGAGCAGGTAGATGTTCGACAGCCAGCAGGTGAGATAATAAGTTGCCACCATACAGCCTGCCGCACAGAACAGGAAGGGAAGTGTGTCGAGACAGACATCCCTGAAGCGCAAGCCTGTGATGTGTCTGATGGCGCCCTGCCACACCAGCAGCCACAATATCATAAAGGCTGTGTAAGCCACAACCATCCAGTAGATGCCGTAGCTGTGACAGCAAAGCACCAACGCCAGCAATCCTACCACCTGCCCCAGATTGCACCACATGTAAACATCCGAGCGTCCGTTGCTGATGGCGAGGTTCTGATAGAGTGTGTACAGCGGAACGAAGGCTCCGCTCACGCTGAGAATCTGCAGCAGGGGCACACTCGCTAACCACTTGTCGCTGATGGTGATAAGGATGAACTCGTGCGAGACCAGTGCCAGTCCGAACATCAGCGGGAAGGAGAGAAAGGAGGTGAAGCGGAACATCTTGCGAAACACCTGCTGTTCCTTGCCCCGGTCGTCTTTCACCGACGAGAGCACGGGCTGCGCTATCTGCCCCACCGTATTGGAGATAAACGAATTGGCCTTGGTGTTCCAGTTGTAAGCCTGCGAGTAGTTACCCACATCGTCAATAGGATAGAAACGACCGAAGATAAAGGTCAGCACATTGTTGCTCACAGTGTTGATGATATTGGTGATGAGCAGCTTCACGCTGAAGGCGAACATCTGCCTCACCGGTCCGAAGTCGATATGCAGCTGTGGCCGCCAGCCTGTGTAATAGAATCTGCCGAAGTTGAGCACCGTAATAAAAATTACCTGCTGCCATGCGAGGCTCCAGTAGGCCATGCCGCTGAAGGCGAGACACACGCCCACCACATTCGATGATATGAGCGCCACGAAACTCACGATGGCTATCTCCTTGTTCATCATATTCTTGGTCATGTAGGCATTCTGCACGATGCCAAACGAGGAGATGAAAAAAGCCAGAAACACGAAACGCGACAGCCATACAAGACAGGGCTGATGGAAAAAAGCCGCTATCAGCGGAGCGCTGAAGAAGAGCACCACATAGAGCGCGAAACTCACGATGACATTGAACCAGAACACCGAGTTGTAGTCGCGGTCGGTAGGATGTTTCAGGTTGACCAAAGCCTGCGTGAATCCGCTGCTCTGCAGGTTGCCAGCAATGAGTGTAAAGATGGTGAGTATGCCGATGATTCCATAGTCGGCAGGCGAGAGCAAGCGTGCCAGGAAGATGCCGAACAAGATGTTGAGCACCTGTGTGGAGCCACTGTTCATAGCTCCCCAAAACAATCCTTTAGCCGTTTTCTCCTTTAATGTTTCTGCCATTTTTCCGTTTTTATTCAAATTTCGCAAGTCAAGGAGTTAGGGGAGTTAAGAAGTTATCGCTCCCCATGGTCGCTGAGGAGTTAAGACAACAGCATTTTTACTTGGCTTTCAAACAATAAGACATTTGTCTTAACTCCTTGACTTCTTAACTCCTTTAACTCCTTGAAATACGATTGTTCTGTTTTATTTTCTGCAAAATTAGCACTATTTGTTTGAAGTTCAAAACATTTTGCTTATTTTTGTCGTATGAAACGAATATTCCATATCATATCCCACTTCGACATGGGCGGAGCCGAGCGCGTGGCACTCAACATTGCTCTGTCCGAGAATCCCGACTTCGAGTATCATATTGTCGAGGTAGTGAGAGGCCGTTCGCCCTTCACACGGCAGTTTATCGGCGAGATGAAAGCGGCTCACATCGCCTACCACCGCTCACCCGTTCCCACAGTGCCGTTTCACTACCTCTTCGAGAAGACGGCAGCGCTGCTGTTTCCGTTGTGGTTTGTATTCCTCTTCCTGAAGTATCGTCCTACAGTCGTCCACTGCCACAGCGAGATTCCCGAATGGGCGGTCTATCGGTTTTTCCATCTCTTTCCCCGTCTCGCCCGCCATTGCCGCGTGGTGCGCACCATTCACAACACGTCGCTGTGGCACGGCATGCAGAAGACGGGCAGCAAGGTGGAAGCTTGGCTGCAGTCGAAGAATGCCAACATCGCCATCTCCACCTCGGTGCTCGATACTTATCAGAAAGCTTACCACGCCCTGCCACCTATTATATATAATGGCATTGCGCCCTGCCAGGAGCGGAAGACGTATCCCGGGCTTATGGAGGGAAAGGTCAACATCCTCTTTGCCGGACGCATGGAGGAGCAGAAAGGCATCAGCCATCTGGCCGACATCGTGGAGAGGTTGAGCTGCAACGACCGCTACTTCTTCCACATCTTCGGCAACGGCAGACTCAAGGACATGCTCACCCACAGAATAGGCGATGCGCCCAATGCCAGCATCCATCCGCCACTCTTCGGCCTGTCGGCTTATCTCGGTTCGTTCGACTATCTACTCATGCCTTCAGAGCACGAGGGCCTGGCGCTGCTGTCCATCGAGGCAAGCATGGAGGGCACGCCCGTCATCATCAATGATGCCAAGGGGCTCTCCGACACGCTGCCCGCCGACTGGCCGCTCAAGGTGGAGCACAACGACATCGATGCCTACATGCGCCTCTTCACCCATACCATTCCTCAAGGCGAGAGAGCTCTCTGGGCTGAACAAGCCCGACAGTATGCCATGAGCCACTTTTCGCTGCAACAGATGCAAGAGGCTTACGAAAGAGTTTACCAGGGAGAAAATTGAGGATTAATCCGCTGTTTCTGGAGTTCAATTAGTTTCGGCAACAAAATTACGCATTTTCTTTGGGATAGCCTTCGATTTTAGAAATAAAAAATCATTCTCTTCGCTTAATCAGTTTTTTTATTTAACTTTGCAGAAGATTGACTGCACTCGGCAATTTGAAAACAAGTTTTCATTGCGCTCGTTTGTACAATCTTTGCAAAAGATTAACCAGTAACCCTATAAAACATGAACAGAATTTATCGACTGATTTTCATTCTCTGTGCCTTCTGCGGAATAGCTCAGGCACAACCCGAACGCCCCAAGCTCGTGGTGGGCATTGTGATCGACCAGATGAGATGGGACTATCTCTATCGTTATTATGCCCGCTATGGTGAAGGCGGATTCAAGCGAATGCTCGGCGAAGGCTTCAGCGTAGAAAACTGCCAGATACCTTACATCCCATCCGTCACTGCCATCGGACACTCTTGCGTCTGGACAGGCTCCGTGCCCTCAATACACGGCATTGCCGGCAACGCCTTTGTGAAAGACGGAAAGATTGTCAACTGCGTGGGCGACAACACAGTGAAACCTGTAGGCTCCGATGGAAAGGCAGGCTACATGTCGCCACGCAATCTGTGGGTGACAACCATCGGCGACGAGCTGCGCCTTGCCACCAACAACCGCTCCAAGGTCGTTGGCGTGGCGCTGAAAGACCGCGCCGCCATTCTTCCTGCCGGACATCATGCCAACGGTGCCTATTGGTTCGACGACAAGGCAGGACGATTCATCACCAGCACCTTCTATATGGACAAACTGCCCGAGTGGGTCAACAAGTTCAACAAGCGTAAGCTGGCAGAGAAATATCTCTCACAGAAGTGGGAAACCCTCTACCCCATCGACACCTATCAGCAGAGCACAGCCGACGCCAACAACTACGAGAACGGCATCGTCGACGGCGAGAAGGCACAGTTGCCTCTCGACCTCGCTGCTCTCTACAAGAAGCATGGCTACAAGATCATCCGCAACACACCCTTCGGCTGCAACCTCACCTTCGATATTGCCAAGGCTGCCATCGAGGGCGAGAACTTAGGCAAAAACACCGACACCGACCTGCTCACCATCAGCTGCTCGAGCACCGACTACATCGGCCATCAGGTGGGAGTCAACGCCGTTGAGACCGAAGACTGCTATCTGCGCCTCGACCAGGCGCTTGCCGACTTCTTCGCCTATCTCGACAAGACCATCGGCAAGGGCAACTATCTCACCTTCCTCACTGCCGACCATGGTGCTGTCAACAATGCCGCCTTCCTGCAAGACCAGCGCATACCTGCCGGCATCTGGAACGGGAAATCTATGGTCAAGGAACTTAACCAAGAGCTCAAGGCTAAGTTCAACACCGACAAAGACCTCGTGATGACAATCATGAACTATCAGGTGTTCTTTCACACCGCCGCCATCGAGGAGGCTGGTCTCGACTATGCTGCCGTGAAGCAGGTGGTAGTCAACCGTCTGAAGAAAGAGAAGATTGTGCACTATGCCTTCGACATGGAGAAGACCTCGACCGAAAGCATTCCCGAGCAGTTGAAGTTCCGTGCCATCAACGGCTACAACCGCGAGCGCAGCGGAGGCGTGCAGATTGTTCTGAAGCCTGCCCATTATGAGTACGATGTAGCGAAGGGCACCAGCCACGGCGCTTGGAATCCTTACGACATCCACATTCCTTTGGTCTTCATGGGATGGCACATTCAGCATGGTGCCACTACCCAGCCTCACTACATGACCGACATTGCCGCCACCGTAAGTGCCCTGCTACACATCCAGGCACCCAACGGCTGCATCGGAACACCTATATTCTAATGGAATTTCAGAAATAAGTTTTATAAAGTATCAAGGGGTTAAGACATTAGAATGTCATAGCTTCTTACAACATCCTGACTGAGTCATTTTGTTCAAAGTCGATTTTCAGTCAGGATTTGTTTTTCTCTAATTCTTGATAAAACAAAAAAATCTTGATAATATTTTCTGTTATCAAGACTCATCATCATCATTGATGATTTTCAGATAGTCATCGTAGCTGATAAACCTACCGCCCATGGAACGGAGATGCGAAGTCTCGAGTTGGCAGTCGATGAGTTTCATTCCCTTACGCTGCATGAAACGAGCCAGATAGATGAGCGCCAGCTTGGAGGCTGAGGGAACGAGGGAGAACATACTCTCGCCAATAAACACAGGGCCGATGGTGACGCCATAGAGTCCGCCCACGAGCTGATCGGTAGCGTCGTCCCACACTTCTACACTCGAGGCAAAGCCCTGACGATGAAGCTCCGTATAAGCCTTGATCATATCGTCGCCCAGCCAGGCTCCATCCTGCTCGATGCGCAGTTTGCTGCACTGTGCGATGACGTCGTCGAACGCCTCATTGATGCTGTAGCTGTACTGGTCTTTGTTGATGAGCGTGCGCATGGAGTGGCTCACGTGTATCTCTTCGGGGAAGATGACGAAACGCTGCATAGGACAATACCACAGAATATCAGGCTGGTCGCGAAAACTGTACCAGGGGAAGATGCCGTGGCAGTAAGCCAGCAGCAGGCGGTCGATACTTAAATCGCCGCCCACAGCAAAGAGTCCGTCCTCATCGCCTGAGCGTGGGTCGGGAAACGTGGGATAAGGCGTTGACTCGTCTATTTGAAATATCATTGTTCTTTTTTTGAGTATTAATTGCAAATGGAGAGTTAGAGAAGTTAACATCTTAACTATATCACCAGCTCCTTGCCTTCGAGCTTAACCACTGCCTTTCCACCCTTCTTCAGCTTGCCGAAGAGAAGAGCCTTCATGAGCACAGGCTTGAGGCGGTTGCCGATGACACGATCCATCTCGCGGGCACCATACTCCTTGGTGAATCCCCACTTTAGGAGCTGCTCTCGCGCCTGAGGTGTAAGCTCGATACTGACGCCCTTGGCGCTGAGTTTGTCGGCGAGCTGGGCAAGTTTCTTGTCGAGGATAAGCTCTGCCATGTGCCTGTCCATATCGTGGAACACCACAGTGTCTGAAAGACGGTTGATGAACTCGGGGCGGAAGGTTTTCTTCACCTGTGCGAGCATCGCCTGACCACGACTCACATTGCCTGCGAAACCGATGTTGGCCTGCGAGGCATACTGAGCTCCGGCATTAGAGGTCATGATGAGGATGACGTTGCGGAAGTCAGCCTTCTGACCCTTGTTGTCGGTAAGTCGGGCATAGTCCATCACCTGGAGCAGGATGTTGTAGATGTCGCTGTGTGCCTTCTCTATCTCGTCGAGCAGAAGCACGCAGTTGGGCGTCTTGCGGATAGCGTCGGTGAGCTGTCCACCGTCCTCGTAGCCCACATAGCCTGCCGGCGAGCCAATGAGTTTGGCAACGGCATGCTTCTCAGTGTATTCGGACATATCGAAGCGCACCAGCTCGATGCCCAACTCGCGGGCGAGGACGCGTGCCACCTCGGTCTTGCCCACTCCCGTAGGTCCTACGAAGAGAAGCGACGCCATAGGCTTGTCGTCGTCGATGAGTCCTGCCTTCGCCATCATCACGGCTTCCACCACCTTGTCGACGGCTGTGTCCTGACCATAGATCTTGTCGAGCATTCGTTGGCGCAGCGATGCCAGGGCAGAGTTGTCTTCGTCCTTGATGGCGGCAGCGTCTATCTTGCACACCTTGGTGAGAATCTGCTGAATGACGGCCTTGGTGACATAAGAGCGCTGGCGGTTGGCAGGATGCACCTCAAGATAGGCGCCGGCCTCATCCATGAGGTCGATGGCCTTGTCGGGCAGGAAGCGGTTGCTGATGTATTTGTCGCTGGCCCGCACCGCATATTCGAGGGCGTCCTTGCGATAGGTGACACCATGATAGATATTGTACTTATGCTGCAGCCCCTCGAGAATCTTGATGGCTTCGTCGACGGAAGGCTCCTTGATGTCGATTTGCTGGAAACGGCGCACGATGCCCTTGCTCTTCGCCATGTAGCGGTTGTACTCCTCGTAGGTGGTGGAACCAATGAAGCGGATGTCGCCAGCCTCGAGATACTGCTTGAGCATGTTGGAGGCATCAGGTCCGCCATCCGATCCTCTTCCGGCTCCTATCATGTTGTGAATCTCGTCGATATAGATGATGACATTGCCCTCCTTGGCAGCTCCGTCCATCACCATCTTGATGCGTTTCTCGAAGTCGCCACGATACTGCGATCCGGCAAGCATCTGTCCGATGTCCATGCCGTAGATGCGGGCTCCCTTGAGGCGGTCGGGCACCTGATTCTCGTTGATGAGTTTGGCAAGTCCGAAGACGAGGGCTGTCTTTCCCACACCAGGCTCGCCCACGTGCAGCGGATTGTTTTTCTCGGCACGGCAGAGCACCTGTATGGTGCGGTCGAGTTCTTTCTCGCGGCCGATGAGCGGATTGTGCTGGTCTACCTTGTCGGAGATGCAGGTGACGAGCTTATGCCAGTCGGAGGGATGGCGTTTTCCGGTCTGCCAACCTTCAGGGTCGTCATACTCATCGTTGTCGATGCCATCGTCTTCATCGTTGTCATCATCGTCATCATACCAGAAGTCGCCGTCATCACCGTCTTCGTCATCATCATCGAAGTCGGAGCTTCCGCTTTCTATAAATGCCCTCATCTCGTTCATCAACTCTTCATCGCTGAGACCGCCTTCACTCTCGTTCGCCAACAGGGGAGAGAATTTGCTAAGCTCTTTCATTTCCGGATCTTCCTCATCGGGAAACTTTTCACCTACGAGTCGGGTGAACTTCTCGCCCTGCTCACCGATGTACTTGTCGATGAGATAAGGAGCCTCAGCGTAGGGAAGCGTCAGCATGGCTGTGAGGAAATGAGTCACATTGAGCTTAACACCTGCTCCGCCAGCCAGGTTGACCAGATAGGCAGAGCTGTGCATCGCCTTGAAAAGCACCGAAGGCTCGGGCTTCACATGAGAGAATTCTTTGGGAATGCGCTCCTGCTGCTTAAGCCACGCGTCGAGTTCCTGACGCATGGACTTTTGGTCGATCTTCATCCGGCGCATGATACGGGCAACCTCGGGATGGTCGATGACGCTCAACAGCAGATGCTCGGGCATGAGAAACTCATGATGGTATGAGACTACATTGTCCATTGCCTTGCAAAAGAAGAAGGACATGGATTGGGTAAGTCCTGGGAATAATTCCATAGCTATACTTATTTTTTACTCAACTTTGCAAAATCAATTTTTCACACAGGCTCAATGGTAAATTCGAGAGGATACTTTGCCTTGTCTATCTTCCTCCTCGCCTTCTCCACCTTGCTCTTTGCCACGTCATAGCTGTAGATGCCTACCGAGGCTTTCCCCTCGCGATGGGCCTTGAGCATGATGGCATTGGATTCCTCGGCGGCCTTGAAGAAGCATGTGTACAGAATGTCGACGACAAATTCCATCGGTGTGACGTCGTCGTTGTGTAGAAGTACCTGATAACGTTTAGGCTTCTTGATCTCAAGATCCTGACGTTCTTTTACTGCTGTTTGTCCTTGTGCCATAATTCAAATGCGTTTGTTATGTTGCTAAGAGAGAATGAGTCTTTTTGATAGTTTTACTCTGCGTAGGCATGAGTGATTTCCACCACATACACATCGTGGAAGCCGCCCTTGGCGCCATACCACTGCAGAAGGTCTTTGTCGATAAACTTTTCTGCCGACATACTGTCCTTATAGAGTTTTCTGCACTCCAAGGTGAGTCGGGCCTGTTCGAAACCGATACTGCCACCCTCCAAGACGACGGGCTTGAGTCCTGTGGCCTCACACTTGTCGAGGTCGCGTCCACTCTTTGAACCGCAGAAATTGTATATCTTGCGTGCTTCCTCGCTATGTCCCAAGAAAGAGAGTGTCATGGTGTCGTTGGCCTCTATGAGCTCGTGTGTGAAGCGCTCGGGACGAATGAACACCACTGCCACGGGCTTGTTCCACAGCCAGCCCAGGCAACCCCAGGAAGCTGTCATCATGTTGAACTTGTCCTTGTTGCCTGCAGCCACAAGAATCCACTCCTTCCCTATCGTCTCAAAAACATTGTCGTTGATTTGCTTAATGTCTATCTGTTTCATATCTATATTATATTTAATAAGGTGAAACTCACCTTTATGTTGTGTCATTAGCAGAGCCTTCACATTTGCGAAAGTTGAGTGCAAAGATATCGCAAGCGAGCGCAATGAAAGCTTGCTTTCAAATTGCCGAGCGCAGGATATCTTATGCAAAGATAATAAAAAACTGCGTATAATTGTAAGGAATAGGATTTTTTACAAGATTTTTTTACTTCTATAACTTCTGAAGTTCAGTTAAAAATCTCACACTCAGGGATGAAAATAAATTCCCAATCTCTTCGTTTAATCAGATTTTTGCAGTACCTTTGCAGGCCGAAAGCCAAAGGCAGAACAGCCAAAGGCTTATTTTTTAATCTTTTTATACATTCATTTTTAATGTACAAATCAATTTTTAACAAGCACAACTGCCTGAAGTTCAACCACTTCTCCAACAAGGGCTATGCTCTTTTCTCCGTTTTGGGAAAAGAGGTGCTCGTGGGCGCACTCAGCGTTGCCACACTCAGCCATGCCAAGGCTGAAGGCATCAGCACAGAGGGTGTAAAGGCCGACTCTACCCTGTATAAGGGAGGAAAGGCTTACGAGCTCGACGCGGTGAACGTTACCGGCTCACGTGCTCCGATGACTGTTGAGCAGTCACCAAAGATTGTGTCTGTCATTACCCGCGACGATATTCATCGTGCGGCTGCGCAGACCATCAATGATGTTTTGAAATTAGCTACTGGCGTGGATGTCCGTCAGCGCGGTAGCTTTGGTGTACAGACGGATATCTCCATCAATGGTGGAACCTTCGACCAGATTACCATTCTCCTGAATGGTGTCAACATCTCCAATCCACAGACGGGTCACAATGCTTCCGACTTTCCTGTTGCCCTTGCCGACATCGATCACATCGAAGTGCTCGAGGGTGCTGCTTCTCGCATTTTCGGAACATCAGCCTTCAATGGCGCCATCAACATCGTGACTCGAAAAGCGCAAAACGATGGAGTGGCAGCACTCGTAGAGGGTGGATCGTTTGGCAGCTTCGCTACACAGGGACGCCTACAGTCTTCATTCACCACAGGTAAGTGGACACACGCCTACTCTGCCAGTGGTGGCTACAAACGATCGGATGGAGGCACGGAGAACAGCGACTTTGAGAAAGGACAAGCCTTCGGACAAGTCAACCTGAGCTACAACCAACGCTTCGATATCAACGCACAGGTGGGATATGCCCAACAGAGCTACGGAGCCAACACATTCTACAGCGCCAAGTTCAACAACCAGTATGAGAAAACCGACCACGCCATGGCGTCGCTCAACCTCAACCTGCACGACCCACACCAGACGTGGCAAATCGCTCCACAGTTCTATTACAACAACTTCAAGGACCACTATCAGCTGACACGCGGCAAAGCGGGGGCTGCAGCGGGTGAAAACTACCACGACCTGGATGTCTATGGAGGCGGACTAAATGCCAATATAGCATGGATGTTAGGTAAGACAGCCGTAGCGTTCGATATCAGCAAGGAGCGTATCTACTCTACTGCCCTCGGCGAGCCACTGGCTGCAGAAGACTATAAGAACATACATGGCTCCGACCGTCAATATACGCGTAAGGGCGAGCGAACCAATACCAACATCATGCTGGAGCACAACTTCATCTTCGGAGGTTTCACACTCTCGGCAGGTGTCCTCGCCAATAAGAACACAGGACTTGACAACGACTTCCGTTTCTATCCAGGTATAGACATGAGCTACCGTCCTGACGACAACTGGAAGTTCTTTGCTTCCTGGAACAAGGCGCTGCGTATGCCTACCTACACCGATCTATATATCAGTAATGTGGTGCAACAAGGCGACATCACACTAAGCCCTGAGAAAAACTCTACTTTCAAGATAGGTGCACAGTACCGACAGACGGGCTTGGCTGCAACTGTAAGCGGGTTCTACGCTCACGGCACCAACATGATAGACTGGGTACAGACTTCGGAAACAGAACTCGCCGACAGCCAATATCACGTGATGAACATCGGAAAGCTCAACAACATGGGCTATAACCTCGATGCTACTATCTACATGAGAGAGCTCATACACAACTGCTTCATCACACGCATCAAGGTGGGATATGCCTATATCTACCAGGATCATAAAACCGATGCCGACATTCTCAAGTCGCTCTATGCTTTGGAATATCTCAAGCACAAAGCTGTCTTCGGCTTGGATCATCAGATATGGAAAAAGCTTTCTGCCTCATGGGCTGTGCGCTGGCAGCAACGCATGAATGGTTACTCTCCCTACACCAAAGTGGACTGCAAGCTCATGTGGGATGAGAAGAAATACAGCATCTACGTGAAGGCCGACAACATCACTTGCCATCGCTACTACGACCTCGCTGCCATCAAACAGCCTGGGCTGTGGATCATGGCTGGTGCCAGTGTCAACCTCGGTTGGTAATAAACTGGCAATATAATAAAAACGAGCCTTGAAGCGAACTTTTCATCAGTTACTTCAAGGCTCGTTCCTTTTTTATCAAAACAAGAAAAAGGGCGATTTTTTACCCATATCTATGATTTTTTATGAGATATGGGTAAATAATAGCCAATTTTTAGTCGGAGTTCGTATAATTCTACCTACTTTTATTCCGGTTTCTGATATTTTCCGTTCACTTTTATCGGTTCGAGATGGATTCCCACATGGGTATCTGCGCCGAAGTGCT
>ERZ1023674.42-NODE-42-length-33153-cov-33.672276_pt1 | contig 33153 bp, 15 predicted proteins | sample MGYA00380343_ERZ1023674 | MGnify/ENA primary metagenome ERZ1023674 (study PRJEB33179, sample SAMN07448985) | human gut metagenome | biome: Human-gut; feature: Human associated habitat; material: Faeces | host: Homo sapiens | place: India: Bhopal | collected...
CCGTCTTATCGAGATAAACATAACCATCTTCTATGATTTGTTCGAAACTCTGTATTCCTATAGGATATTTCATATTGCTGCCTTTTTAAAATCTTTCGGCAAAGTTACAAAAAATAATGATACAAGCAAAGGAATATCCCAGAAAAAAGATAAGTGATGCAGGAATTCCCGTCTTCGACGAGGAGTTTCTACCAATAAAGGAAGGAGGAATGAGTATATCTCAAGGGGAAGTTTACTCGTATTTACGATGAAACACCAGAAGACAAACGGCTCCAACCAATGCCATCGGCACACCGATGAGCGCAGGATAATTATATCCCAATCCCATCGCCACAGGGATTCCACCCAAGAAGGCACCCAGGGCATTGCCCAGATTGAACGCTGCCTGGATGCAGCAACCGCCCAGCATCTCGCCTCCCTCGCTGTGCTTCACGATGAGAAACTGCTCTGGCGAACCGATACCGAAAAGGCAGGCACAACTGATGAACATCATCGCTGCCGATACCCAGCCATTGTGCGAGAAGAAGAAGGTGGCAAGCAAGGCTGCAGCAGCCAGAAACTGAAGACAACAGGTAAAGCGACCCGGCTTGAACCTATCTGCCAGCAAGGCACTCACCTGGTTTCCTACCACCATTCCCAAACCGGCAAGTATCATCAGTACAGAGATTGATGCCGCATGGAATCCGCCATCTATCTGCAAAAGCGGTGAGATATAACTGAACCAGCAGAGAATACCGCCATTGCCCAGGAAGGTGGCGGCGATGATAAGCCACGGAGCCAGATTGCGCATGAATCTGAACTGCGCTTTCATGCCCTTGTTAGGCAAAGCCTCTACTTCAGGAACCCACTTGTAAATCATGTAAAGCGTAATGACTCCCAACGCCACCGACATCAGGAAAGGTACTCGCCAGGAGAAGGCATGACTCAGAAAGGTGCCCAGCGGAACACCCATCAGGTTGGCAAAAGGCATACCGGCACACATCATCGCCACCGCCTTGGTTCCCTTGCCCTCCTTTGCCATCTTCACAGCCACGATGGTACCCGTGCCGAAATAGGCACCATGAGGAAGCCCCTGAACAAATCGGGCACAGAGCAAAAGCCAGTAGCTTGGGGCAATCGTTGCAATGACGGCACCCAGTGTAACCAGCGAAGTGAGAAACAGGAGAATCTTCTTGGGGCGGTACTTATGCATCAAGATAAGAGAGAAGGCACCGGCGCAAACGCCCAGCGCATAGATGGAGATGAGATGACCAGCCTGAGGGATGGACACGTTCATATCGTGCGCCACATCGGTGAGGATTCCCTCGATAATAAACTCTGCCATGCCCAGGGTGAATGTGCCCAGGGCAAGTGCAAACAATCCTTTTTTCATACGTGCTATCCTAATTCTTTTTATCTTATTATCTTAAATTAATTTGTTTCAGGGGTGCAAAATTACAAAAATATCTCCACAATGAAAGGATAAGAGCGCAAAAACTTTGCTCTTTCAAGAATATTTAGTAATTTTGCACTCAAAAAACAAAAGGAGAGGGGTGATGGCGGATGCCGGAATCCCTCTTTCTACATAACTGATAAAGAAGAAAGCCGATGATAAATATTGCCCAATACTTCCCGATTACCGACCCTACGTTGATTTTCTTCGTAGTGCTCCTCATCATCCTCTTTGCCCCCATCATCATGGGTAAACTCAGAATTCCCCACATCATCGGAATGGTGCTGGCGGGTATCCTCGTGGGCAAATACGGACTGAACATCCTGGAACGAGATGCCTCGTTCGAACTCTTCGGAAAGGTGGGACTTTATTACATCATGTTCCTCGCAGCCCTGGAGATGGATATGGAAGGCATGAAGAAAAACAAGTCGCGGCTCATCATCTATGGTCTGCTCACCTGCTTCATCCCCTTCTTTCTCACCTTCGGCATGAGCATTTGGCTGCTGCATTATTCCCTCAAGGCTTCCTTCCTGCTGAGTTGCATCATGGCTTCCAACACCCTGATAGCCTACCCTATCGTTTCCCGATTCGGATTGCAGCAGAAGCCGAGCGTCACGCTGAGTGTGGGTTCCAGTATGCTTTCGCTGCTGATAGCGCTCATCATGCTGGCGGGTCTCGTCGCCTCGTTCTCCAAGCATGACGGCGTTCTCTTCTGGCTATTCTTTGCCGCCAAGTTTGCAGCTTACTGCGGAGTCATGATTTTCCTGATTCCTAGATTAACGAGATGGTTCCTGCGCCGGTACAGCGATTCCGTAATGCAGTTTATCTTCGTGATGGCGATGCTCTTCATGAGTGCGGCTCTCTCGCAGATGGTGGGCATCGAGGGCGTGTTCGGTGCCTTCTTCGCAGGTCTTATATTAAATAGGTATATCCCGCACGTTTCTCCGCTGATGAACCGACTGGAGTTTACGGGCAATGCACTCTTCATCCCTTACTTTCTGATAGGTGTGGGCATGCTCATCAACGTGGGACTGCTCTTCCAGGGCGGTCATATCCTTTGGGTCATCTTCTGCATCGTATTCTTCGGAACCTTGGGAAAAGCCATTGCAGCCTATGCCGCCTGCTTCGGATTCCGGTTGCCGCTGTCATCGGGTCACATGATGTTCGGTTTGACTTCCGCCCATGCCGCCGGCAGTATCGCCATGGTGATGGTGGGTATGAACCTCCTGGTGGGACCGAACACCTATCTGGTGAACGATGACATGCTGAATGGTGTGGTGATGATGATTCTCTGCACCTGCGTCATCTCTTCGATGCTCACCGACTGGAGTTCCAGAAAGATTATCCTCCGCGACAAGGAGCTTCCAGATGCCGAAGATACCAAGAAGGCAAGCGATGAGAAGATTCTCATACCGGTGAAGTATCCGGAATATGCCGATAATCTGATGAGTCTCGCCTTCCTGGTGAGAAACCAGAAGCTGAACAGAGGACTGGTCTGCCTGAACGTGGTATATGATGATAAGGATATGCGATACAAGCAGGAACAGGGCCGACAGCTGCTGGACCATTGCAGTCAGCTTGCCGCAGCCACCGACGTGATGACGCAGACGCAGGTTCGCATTGCTGCCAACATCGCCAACGGCATCAAGCATGCCTTCAACGAGTTCCAGTGTTCAGAAATCATCATCGGCATGCACATGCACCCGGAGGTTTCGCCTAAGTTCTGGGGAGAGTTCCACCAGAGTCTCTTCAACGGACTGAGCCGCCAGATTATCATGGCGCGCATCAAGCAGCCGCTTAATACCATCCGCCGAATACAGGTAGCAATACCATCGAGAGCCGAGTTTGAACCGGGCTTCTACCGATGGGTAGAGCGACTCGCCCGACTTGCCGGCAACCTGGATTGCCGCATCCAATTTCATGGCAGGGAGGAGACGATGGCACTCATCAACGAGTACATCACCAACCGCCATCATGAAGTGAGAGCCGACTACACCCTGATGCACCATTGGAACGAGATGCCGCAGCTTGCCTCACACATAAGCAAGGACCATCTCTTTGTGGTGGTGACAGCCCGAAAGGGAACCGTTTCCCACAAGTCGGCATTGGAGCGATTGCCGGAAGAGCTAACCCGTTTCTTCTCGGGCACCAACCTGATGATTATCTTCCCTGACCAGTACGGAGATTCATCGGGCAACGTACTGACATTTGCCGAGCCTCAGCACCAGGAGGAAATCAGTGCCTACGTGGCATTCAACCAATGGTTCAAAAAGAAATTCAGAAAATAAAGAGAAAATAAAGAGAAAACAAAGGATACTAAAAAAAGGTCGCCAGCATTTTGGCGACCTTTTTTAGTATAACAATCAAAACGATTCTTATGATTTATTTCTTCTTACAATCGTCTCTCTGGGAAAACTCGCCAAGCATTGTCAAATGTTAAAAAGCGCCCTCAGCACAAAGTTTTCCACTACAAAAGTCTTAAATCTCAATCTTTTTTCTTACCTTTGTGTTCAATATTTGGCAATTCTTATAGAGAAAAGTCAGTCGGTTTTTAATCTAACCTCTGAATATAACATTGGAAGATAAAATCAAACAGCCTTTAACGGCTAACGCTTCATTGTATAATGGGCAACCTACCGACACAGGTTCATCGTGTCCAAGTGCAAGACTTACCTCTTGTACGCCCTCCATCTCAAAGAACAAAGGTGGGGTGTCGGTAGAGAATGTGCCATCCGGAAACAAGCAATGGTTTGTATTAAGAGTTTCTTATGGGCGTATTATCAAGGCAAAAGCATTCGTTGAGGCTAAAGGATTGGAATGTTATGTTCCTTTGCGATATAAAGAGGTAAGAAAGCAAGGAAAAAAGCGAATCATCACGGAGCCTCTTATTTCATCTTTTATGTTTGTTCATGCATCAGCAGAGCAAGTTGACTCTCTTTTGCAAGATAAGAGCATCAAGGCTTTTGAAAATAGAGCTTTGTTGAGTTACTATTACGACCATACTTCACATTGTGAAAATGCGCCAACCAAGAATCCTCCTCTTATCATTGCCGATACAGCTATGGATAATTTCATCCGTTTAACCTCCATACATAATCCTCACATTATCCCTGTTACTTCTGAGAATATCAAATATAAGTTAGGGGATGAAGTCGTGATTACAGAGGGTGAGTTTAAGGATATACATGGTAGAGTAACAAGGATTGCAGGTCAGCAGAGAGTGGTGGTAGAACTTTTTGATGGATGCTTGGTGGCTACGGCGTATATACCGAAGGAGGCAATGAAGCCATATGTTGAACATTAAAGCATTACAATATCAGTGACAGAAAAGACAAAGAATATATTTAGGCTTAATCATTAAGGAGGCAATGGATTTCTTTTTGAAATCTGAACAATATCATGGATTTGAACTTCCTGAGTATTTTGATTTGATGAACTTCTTCTGAATGTAAAAGAAGCCTAAGCTCTTGGTTGGCTTGTATATAAACGAAGTTGTCGATTCTGAAAATTTGAAAAAGATAACGCCTGTGATTACGTTTAGGAAAACAAGGATGTATTATGAACTATAGAGATTAAATATGCACCATATAATTAAATGTAAATATGACTGATATATTAGATGATTTTGATTGGGACGCTTTCGAGAAAAGAGACTCTTTCCAAATGTCTGAAAAACCAAATGAAGAGATTATGGATATCATAGAACATACTGTTGTTTCTGGTACTGTTGTTTCTGTCAACCAGCGAGAAGTGGTTGTTAGTATAGGCTATCGAACTGACGGTATTATACAAAATAGCGAATTTAGATATAATCCAGAATTGAAGGTGGGGGATGTTGTAGATGTGTACATAGAATCAAAGAGCAATCATCTTGGTCAATTGGTTCTGTCGCACAAGAAAGCAAGGGCTGCAAAAGCCTGGGAACAGATTAATGAAGCATTTGACAACAACGAGACAGTAAAAGCGTATGTTAAGTGCCGTACAAAAGGTGGTACCATTGTGGATGTCTTTGGAATGGAAGCATTTATGCCAGGTTCTCAAACGGACATCGTTAGAGTTGCAGATTTGGAAACATTCGTGGGGCTGGCAATCAGCGTTAAAGTTGTTAAGATAAACAAAGAATACCGCAATGTTGTTGTAAGCAGAAGAGCAGTACTAAAGGAGAACTTGGCAAAAAAAACTGCTGATAAAACTTTGCTGAAAGAAATATGGCAAAAACATACAGAAGTACAGGAACAGATTCTTAGACAAAGGACTGCTCCTATTGCTATCATACCAGAAGAAACTACTATCATCAATGAGAAACTACATGTCAGAGTTGACACCACAGATAACACGGAGGAACTTCAACAACAGATAGTTGATAGTTTGGACATTGCTTATGATGATTGTCATTTTGAAGAAGGCTATGTCCTATCCCCTATTTCCAACTGGCAAAAGTTGGATGAATCTGCAAAAGCAAAAATTAGCACGAAGGCCAATAAAGAGTATGTCACGTTCACTTTCTATCCTGTAGTTGATGGTAGTATTGTGGACAGACGTGCTCAGTTTACTGGTGTAAAACAATTGTTGGATAAACTGGAAGTAGAATATGATTTCGACAAGAATAATCGTCTGCAAATATCTATTGAAGAGTTAAATAGACTAAAGGAGAATAAAGATTTCAATACTCTCCAACTGGCTTTGCCAGATCGAGCATCAGCTATTATCCCTACATACCCAAGCATAATTGTTTATCTTGAAAAACAATGTCCAGGTCTCAAACTGAATAACATAGAATCGTTCAAGAATAGTAGGAAGAATATTAGCACTGGCGTAAATATAGACAAGCAAGTATCTGTTGAAGGTGGATATTTTACACAAGAATTCTTGAATCAGATAAAGCCCGTATTTGAATTGCAAATGTGTAAGGTGGAATTTACCTTTATCATTCACGATGATGCAATTAATAGTTATGATTGGCAAACAAACACGCTTGGATTACCTGAGCTAAACGGCAATTCAATAACTTTCTATAAGAATACAAGATGCCCTAAGTCGCTGAAGGGTACTGAAGATATTACAGAAGACAATGTGAATGCAGCAGAAGAAGTTGATGAGACTTCGGATATTGCTTACATGACATCGTCAGAATTCTTTAATACGAAGGACACGACCGATTTCTGCTTTGATTTCTATTTCTGGAACACACTGATGAAAAGATTGTTCGGTCAGGACAATTATGACTATACAGAGAAGTACTATTACAAGTACCATGAGAATAGAGATTGGGCAACGGTAGAAGAACTTGATAAATTTAATGATGACCTGCACAGCACGTTTAAACCGTCAATAGAGCATTCCGTATCGTCAAAGGGTACTTCGATCGGTATTGATTTCAATTGGAAGGAAAAGAGTTTGCCTGAGCTTCTTACAGAGTTGAGCAGAGACTATCCGTTTGTAGATTTTGGTTTATTCAGGAATGGTCACAAGTGCAACTTTGACGTCCAATATAGAAAAGCAGATATGACAGAACTCATGAATCAACTTCATTATTTCTCAGATGATTTGCACCTTGAACTAAAGAAAAAAGGAACAGAACTTGTATTCTCACGAGAATTTCAAAAAATAGAAGACCTATTGACCTTCAAAACCCAGTTAACCCATAAACTTAAGACATTTGACCAATCCAGATATTTGTGTACAATTTCAGAAGTGCCTTCAGATAAAGTCAAATTGGTATATTTCAATGACATTACTAGCAGAGACGAAGATCGTCTTGATGCCGCTCGCGAACTGAAGGGTGTAGATTTCACAGTTGGAGAACTAAAGATAGGAAAACTGATAAGAACAGCTAACTACCCTGAGCTGATCTTAGATATTTCTGGTGATTTTTATGAAGTCACAAAGCAATTGTTTGAAGAGACTGATGTCACAAAAATAACTCCAGACCTTTCTGGTGATTTGGAGAAACTGGCACGTTTGAAGGAATCGTTGAACAGAATCATAGATGGTCGAGATGTAGAGAATATATCACTTGGCACTTTCATCTTTGATGCTTCTAAAGCTGCTGGTATTAAAAATTACGAAGATAATATCAAATTAGAACTGCAAGAAATAGACAAACACCTTCTGAATAAAAGAATCGCTAATAATGAGCCACAGAAGATAGCTATTGCTAAGGCTATTCTTGCTCCTGATTTATTTCTTATTCAGGGACCTCCTGGATCTGGAAAATCAACAGCAATTGCCGAATTAATTTGGCAGCATGTACGTGAGAACCAAAACACAAGGATTCTGCTAACATCGGAAACGAATCTAGCGGTGGATAACGCAATAGATAGAGTTGTGAATTCTTATCACAATTTGGTTAAGCCTATCCGCATTGGTGATGAGTCACGTCTTGAAACAGAAGGACTTCAATTTTCATACTCAGCCATGTACCGTTGGGCAAAGGGTGAAGACATTACAGCAAAGAAGAATTCATTTGATATTGATGATGACGACGATGTTACTACAAATATAGAAGATACAGTTTATGAACCCCACGAAAAGATAATCCTTCTGAACTGGATGGAGAACATCGGTAGAAGAAAGGATAAGAACCGTATGCCAGAAGATGCCCAAGAACTTTGGCAAGAACTGTTAGAGAATCCTACAGATAATCTTAAGGGTTTATTCTTTGACAACTACATCTCAAACTGTAATGTAATAGGTGCGACATGTAGTTCAATTGGACAGAAGAATATCATTTTTACTGAAAATATTGCTACTCGGAATAAGAAGAACAAGTTTGTTCCTACCGCATTCTATAAGACATATCGATGTGTTTTCTCACAGAGAGATAATGAATACAATCCTAAAATTAAGTTTGATGTTGTAATTCAAGATGAATCAAGTAAAGCAACACCAGCGGAGTTGTCTCTGCCTTTGATTTATGGTAAGAAGAATATTATCATTGGCGATCATCGACAGTTGCCTCCAATGATTTCAAGAGAGTCATTCACGAACTCGTTTGAATATCTGATAAAACGAGAGAAGAACAATACAGAATTACAGCGAATAAAAGAACTGAAGAGTTTCGTAGTTAAAAATTTCAATGTTCTTGAAATATCGCATTTTGAGCGATTGTACAATCAGATAGATGAAAAGCTCAAGGGTGTATTCAACTATCAGTTCAGAATGCATCCTGCTATCAATGAAGTAATAAAACAATTCTACAGGGACGAAGGTGGCTTGGAGTGCGGCCTGGTACATCCTAAAGACTTGGGTATCAATGATCCTGACTATATTCATAATGGAGCTTCAAGATTTCATGGAATCACAGCTGGCCCTATTGATCCTAATGTTCATGTATTGTGGATTGATTCTTCATCTCCAGAGATGCTTGATGGTACGTCAAGAGTAAATTATGGAGAGGTTGCAATTATTCAAAAATTGCTTCGTGAGTTGAATGTTTCGGATTCATTCCATGAGTATAATAATAGGTGGAACAATATTGAAGACAAACAAATTGGCTTGATTTCGTTTTATGGTAAACAATTGCGCCTGCTCAAGGAAATGGTAAGAGAATTCAATCCTAACGAGATGCCAATACGAGTTAGTACAGTTGATAGATTCCAAGGAATGGAACGCAATATTATTATTGTATCAATGGTAAGAAGCCACTGCATCCAAACAGAGAAGGGGCAAAAGCCGGATTATACGAAGTATGGAGAAGATGGTTATCCGAAGCAAAAAGATCTTGGATTTGCTCAATCTCCAAACCGATTGAATGTTGCTTTATCACGCGCAAAACGTTTGTTGATTATTGTTGGTGACAGCCAACTTTTTAGAACAAAGGAAATTTATGATAATGTATACAACACTGTGTCCAATCATGAAAATGGTAAAATTTTAACAGCTGAAGAATATGGATTACAAAGAAATTATCAATAAAGGTAAGCTCGTTTATGCTTCAAGTTCCACAGATTCTAATTTCCGTTTATGGAGATTGAACAAGATAGCATGTTATGTTACCTACTACAAAATAGTTGAACTGACCAAGTTGGATAAGGTCCTTTTGATGACCATAAAATATAATGGCGGTTCTATTAATGAAAACAAGTTAGCAGGTATTCTAGGATTTAACGTTCAGGATGATTTTGACGTAACTCCAAAAAGATACAAAGATGTCGGAGAGATATCTATCTTTAATGGAATCCTTTCAGAACTGACAGAATTTGCATTAATCAGCAATGTCGATCATAAGGTTTCTGTAACACCAATAGGAGAATTGGCTCTTAAAAAAGGTGTTAAATACGAATTCTATTCAGGGGCACAGCTATTGAACGAATGCTTTGACCTTACTCAAAAGACAGAAAATGAGTTTCTGTATTTCCCTTTCCGAGACTCTCTTGGTATAGTATCAAAAATCCAAGGAAGCAAATTGTTGCCTTATGACAATTTCAATGTCAACACAATTGAAGAAGAATTATATGGTGCACCAGAGGAACTAGTTGCACGACTATTATTGCAGTCAGACGATAAAACTTCAGTTTTTAGAGCTGAAGCATCAAATGATGCAAGAATGGGCGAAGCTTATGTTGATTTCAGATTATATGAGTATAAAGGTCAAAAGTACCCAATAGTTTTCTATCAAGATGAAATATCTTTGAAAGCTAACGATTTGTTGTACAACAACTGTAATGCTCAGTACGTCCGCGACAAAATTCATATAGGAGAATACCTATACCTGGTTAGAGAAAGTGGTATAGGGCTGACTTACCAGTCTCTACGCCCTTATATGGATATATGGTCTTTAGATGATTTTCTTGATAGTGAGAATTTAGACTGGAATGACAAGAGACTATTTGACAGCATTGCAAAAGTTGCAAATGGAGCCCAATGGTCAAAGATTTCGTCTAAATGTCCAACAGAATCTCTTAAGCCTAAACTTAAACTATATGAAGAATCATTAGACTGGATTATCATTTCGGAAAGATTTGATGATAGCTTTATTGTTGAGAATGCCACGAAGTACCCTTGGGACTTTGAATCTCTGTCTTCAAATCGTAGTATAGACTTTGTCAAGAGAATTATTGTTATTCCAGGACTACACAATGATACTATTGATTGGGATTGGGAGACTTTGATGCCCAAATTGGAAGAAGAGTTTGTTCTCCAAAATATTGATACCATTCCGTTTGTTATGTATTCGCAAACGGAAAAATATTTAACTTTGCATCCAGAGTCAATATGTATCTATCCAAACCGCAAGTGGGACTGGAAATTTCTATCGTTGAATGCAGAACTAGGATTCATCCTTAATAATATATCTGCATTTGGTAAATATATTTATATTGAGGATGTTATGCCTCGTGCTTTCTCTGATAATAGTTGGAGCCATTCATATTGTGAATCCAGTGCATTCGCTTTTGCTGTCATAGAAAGTAAAGAACGCCTTACAACAAACTACAATGCAAATAAGGCTGATTATCAATGGTCTATAGAATTGATAGATTGGCACGAGAAGATGGGCTTCATCGCTTGGAAATCTACCAATTATGCTGTTGGACTCGAATGCAATCCTAATATCGTATGGAACTCAGAGCTTTTTGAACGTTATAAAGAAAAGGATTTCAGCATAAAAGGACTTAATCATATTTCTGCTTCGGTTACAGACTGTTATATCATTGAATCAAATATGGATTTCAAATGGTCGTGGTCTCAATTATCATGCAGAGATATTGTCCTAAACGATATTGAATTCATCAAGAAACACATGACACTCCTTTCTCTTGACGTAGTAATAGCAAACCTAAGAGAAAGTTTTGTTGACCAATTGTATGTAGATTCATCGTTCAAAACGATTGCAACCGCAAAAGAATTATGGTCATTGGTAACAGAAAAGGTTTCTGAAGGCATAATTCGTAGAAACTTTAATGAAGAAAAATGGGACTGGAAAGTCCTGACTAAACGTTTCTGTGATTGTATGCATATCACTCAGTTAGGTGATATTCGATGGGTGAACAAACTTGACTGGAACTATTTGTCAGAACATCTGGATATAGCAAAGATCCAAGATAATCTGTCATTGTATGTTGACAGGTGGAACTGGAAATGCATTACTTCACGTGCGAAACACGATTTTTTAATATCAAACCTTCCAGAATATTATGATTCTTGGGATTGGGAATCTCTTCTACAAACCGTTCTTACAGATGAAGATCTTGCCGATAAAAGCATAAAAATACAGATTGCAGTCATTCTGTCTCAGATAGCGGATAATACACATTTGTGGGCTTTATTCACAAAACGTCATTCGACGGAAGATATAATATCTTTACAGAATAGCCTATCTTTAAGATCTGTTAAATTTGATTGGAACTATAGTGACCTATATAACCGTGATGATTTTGATATAGAGCCATATCTGCAAGATTATCAAGAATATGGAATATATGTAGATTGGGATGCACTCTCTTCTTCAAAAGCTCTTGATAGAATCTTAAGATGGGACAAAAATATAACTAATGACTTCTGTAATTGGGAGAATTTGGTTATTTCCATTCTTGAAAACGAAGATTATAATTGGAACTTTAAGTATCTTTCTACCCTCACTTCAATTAATTGGTGTGATAATATTCTAAAAATTCGAAGCGAAGAGTGGAACTGGGATTACCTTTCTGAAAACAGCAAATGTTTCAGTTATAACCCTAAACGTCCAAAGGATCTTATTAAGCATATAGAAAAGTTTGATGAGTGGCTGAATTTTGCAATATTGTCTAAGAGAAAAGATGTGAGTTTGGATATTGAAACTATCTCTGCTCATCTATCTTACCCATGGGATTGGAACGCTATTTCGCAGAATAAATCGTTTGCACTTACCGCAGACTTTGTAATGGAGCATAAAGATTTTGATTGGGAATGGTTTGCACTATCATCTCGTAATGACTGCATTTTTACGGCAGAGTTCATCAAGGAGAACAAGGAAAAGGATTGGAATTGGACAATACTGTCAAAAAGAAAGGAAATTGTTCTTAATACCGATATTTTAATTACATTAGTAACAAAAAAATGGGACTGGAATGAACTAATTCGACGTAAGGACATAGAGTTTAGTTCAGAACTGTTACGCTTAGTAATAGATAGAGACCTTAATTGGAAAGCTATTTCACAACGTGATGATTTCTATCCGACATTGGAAGTGCTCAATATTCTGAAAGATAAGAGTCTTGATTGGTCTCAAATTTCACGTCGAGAAGAGTTGACCGCAAATGTTATATTTGTCTTTAAAGATAAATTAGACTGGAAGTTTTTATCTAATAGTTCTCACATTAACATTTCTGATTCTAAAGTTCTTGATAGGTACAAATTGTATCTTGATTGGAATGTTGTTTCTAATAGTCATCATCTATCGTTGACTGAAGAGGTTCTTGAAAAATTTAAGGACTACTTAAATTGGAAAATTATATGCAGAAGACCTGATTTTATTATTACTGCTGAAATCCTAGAAAAGTTTGAAACGAAACTTGATTGGTCAAGAATCTCAAGAACAAGCAATATTGGATTTACTCAGGAAATAGTTAACAAATACCGAGATAGATGGGACTGGGTTGCTTTGTCTGAAAATCCAGCATTCAGAGCATCCGGTATAGAAAGTTCATTTAAAAAGGAACTCAACATTATGGAATTCTATAGCACATTGAAGTCCAACTGTCATGGAAAACCTTATGTGTACCATTTCACTCATATGTTTAATGCAATTGAGGTAATACGAACTCGTAAGATTCTAAGTCGAAATAGAGCAAAAGAACTGGGATTTTTGAAATATGATGCTGCTGGTTCTGTTGTTCATCGATCATCAAAAGCGCATCCATATGCAAGATTTTACTATAGAACAGGTACACAAACTCAGTTCTATAATGAATGCTTAGGAAAGCAGAGAAATACAAAATATTATCAGAATGCATTAGGTAATGGTTTGCCAATGTGTCCAATGCCTGTATTCTTCAAATTCGATTTACAGGAAGTATTGTCTAAACGTGCGAATTTATGTTCCTATAGCACAGGTAATCTTCAGACAAATTGGGCTAATGTGTATAAAGTAATTGATAACCCATATAATATCGATGCTGTGCATTTGTATAGCCATAACAATTATGACAAGGTTGTTAGAGACAAAAAGCAGCAGGAGTTTTTGGTTAAGAATGAGTTCGATTTCTCTGATATAAATAATTATCAGATTATCTGCTATGATAGAGAAGAAACAGAAATTCTACGTTCAATATTTAAGGATGAGCCTATATGTGAACATATTTTCTCTATCTATGAAGCAGAGGATGTCTTTGAGCATGAAAATCCTCAACTTTTATTTAATATTGATAATGACAAACTTTCTATTAATACAAAATATAATGGAGATTACATTTTTCAGATAGAAAGTAATAATATCAAAAAGATTATAGTTCACAACACTAAAGACATAAAGGCAGAAAAAAAGAATATTATTCAAATGTATGAAGCAGTTTCGGTTAAACTTGGTAATACGCCTTTTGAGGTTTATTACATCAATATGAGTCCTGCTGCTCGCTCTCCAAGATGGTTGGTGTATAGGCATGATCCTGTAGCTTGTGAAGTAAGGTACACACGTACTGAAGATATCGAGAAGTATCTTGGTATTAGTTTCGATGACTATGAGTTTGATCCTGAAAAACTCATAACGGCAATCGAAATCGCAATGCCAAAACTTGAAGAGTTATATAATTCGAAGGTACGCCATTACGTTGTTAAGCAACATACGTTACTTGTCTGCCGACAATTCGAAAAGTATGCATTTGAACTGAATACTAAAGTGATGAATATTGATTTGATGCGCTTAGTTTTGGCAATGCATGATATAGGAAAAGCTATAGATAGAGCAACACAGCATACACATACTCTCTCTTTAATCAGAGATTTTTGGCTAGAGACTCCATTTACAGACTATGAGCTGAAACTTGTTGAAACACTATTGAAAGATAATCATCTGGGCAATTTCTTCCAAGGAAGATATGATTGTAGTATGCTCCAAGATGAAATCAAGAAAGATGCTGAAGAGCTCCAGATTGACGCATCATGTTTACTACAACTAAAAATGGTATTGTATCAGTGTGATATTGCCTCATATACGAAAGATGCTGGTGGTCTTAAATTTCTAGAACACATGTTTGTATATGAGAATAATGAAAAGGCATTCAATGAAGAAAACGGACTGTTGGCTATGTCTGCAGATTATTGGAGTCGTTATGAACAATTGAAATCTTTAATATATGAGTAATATAACATTCAAGAAAGGAAATATCTTCTTATCAGAAAAGCAAACTATTGTTAATACAATAAATTGCGTAGGAGTAATGGGCAAGGGGGTTGCTCTTGGCTTTAGGCTTAGATACCCAGAGATGTATAAGAAATACAAAGAATTCTGTCAAAACAAACAGATTGCGATAGGCAAACTTTGGCTATACAAACAACCTCAAGAAGGATCGCAATGGGTATTGAATTTTCCAACAAAATTCCATTGGAAATATCCAAGCAAAATGGAATACTTAGAAGCTGGTCTTCAAAAGTTTGTTGAAACGTACAAAGAAAAAGGTATAACTTCAATAGCCTTTCCTTTATTAGGAACTCATAATGGTGGTCTTGATAAAATTGAGGTTCTTAATATGATGCATTTTTATTTAGAGAAGTGTTCTATACCTATAGAGATATACGAGTATGATCCAAAAGCTCCAGATGAATTGTACAAGCAATTTAAGGAGAAATGGGAGACAATGTCCATGCACGATAAAAAAAATATGGGTATTCGAGCCAATCAAATAGTTGCAATAGACAAAGTAATAAATGACATAAATATTAGTTCTATGACATCACTATCTGAATGTAATGGTATTGGTATTCTTACTTTACAGAAATGCTTTAATCTTGTTTTAGATTATAAAATACAGCCAACACTTGATTTGAAATAAAAAAGCCATCTAATGCAAATAATAGAAGAGCCACCTTGAAAAAGTGCCATCAAAACAGAGGAATACTTCAAAATGCTCACAGTTTAAATGAATATAGCAACCCAAATACGTTTAAGACTCCAACTGAAGGGAAATTCAGAAGTTGAATATAAGTCAGCAGCTGGAGGTTTTCCCAAAGCAGAATTTTGGCGTTCATTCTCAACTTTGGCTAATACGGATGGCGGAACTATAGTGTTGGGAGTGAAAGAAAAGAATTATAAGTTTATACCTGATGGTCTTTCTGAAGAATTTGTTGCAAAGTACAGATAGCAGTTTTGGGATGATGCAAACAATATGTCGTGCATAAACATTCCACTACTGGTAGAGAGCGATATAGAAAATCATGATACGAATCATGATACTAAAAAAGGTCGCCAGCATTTTGGCGACCTTTTTTAGTATCATATTTATTTCGTATTCAAAACCAGCTTCTTGGCTTTCATCTTTTCGCCAGCTACCGAAAGCTCTATCTTTCCTGGCTTATCGCCTGCTCTCAATATCACGAGGGCAGAACCCTGGAAGAGATTGCGTTGGATGGACTTCTCCAACTGGGTCTTTCCGATATGAAGTTCATCAGATGCGATGTTTCCATTATCCACCGCCACGATATTCGCATCGCCCTTCACCTGGAAGGTCAACTTGTCGAATGCCTTGGCATCCTTCACGTTCAGCACTCTTCTGCCCTTCTTATCCACGGCATAGATGCGAACGTGCATCAAATCCTTACCGTCAGCATGCCAGGTCTCCATATCCGGAACCAGCTTCAGAGCCACAGCCTCGCCCGTGGTCTCTATCTGATGGCGAGCCACCACCTTACCGTTCTTCTTAGCCACAGCCACCAGAGTGCCTGGAGCATAGGCGATGTTGTCCCACTTGATGCGGGCACGGAGCTTAGGGTCGTTGCTGTTCTTCTTAACACCCAGACTCTTGCCATTGAGGAAGAGTTCCACCTCGTCGCCATTGGTATAGGTATAGAGCGAAACCTGCTCGCCTGCCTCACGGTTCCAGTTTTCAGAAAGCTTTCCGGCAGAAACATTGATGCCATTCCACTGGATGTTGCCACCCGACTTCTCGATAACACCGATGTGAACGGTTGGCTCGTCAGTAAACATGCTCTTCACGAAATAAGCATCAGGCTTTGGCTGAAGAGAAAGGTCGAACACACCCTGATTCCAACCCTTGATAGGCCATCCCATGCTCTCGCCCAGGTAATCGATGGCGCCCCAATAGGCAAGACCAATCACCTTGTCGAGATCCATCTCGTAGAAGTTTGGTCCCATGGCAGCCACACTTGCCTCACTCTGATAGAAGGTTTTCTCCGGATAGCGCTTGCTGTCGCCAGGGAAATACATGTAACGATAGTTATATGAATTCACCTCTGTCTCTATTGCCAGATCGGCTGGGATGGAATCCGTCTCCAGGTTGCGATAGCGCGGATGCATCGCCACGGTGGTGAGTCGGGTATCATCATAACGGTGCAGCAACTCCTTCTGGAGCTTATAAGCCGTAACACCCCAATCGTTGAAAGGCAGGTTGCTATACTGCTGCAACTCATTTCCCAAGCTCCACATCACCACCGAAGGATGGTTTCTGTCTCGCTTCACCCATTCAGGAACATCCTTCTGCCAGAGACTCTCCCAATCCACTCTGCCACCGGCATACTGGGTGAGCCACTTGTCGTAAAGCTCATCCACCACCAGAATGCCATACTTATCGCAGAGTTTCAGGAAGTCCTCGCTATATGGATTATGAGAGGTGCGGATATGGTTCATTCCGAATTCCTTCATCAGTTTCAGTCGCTTCTCGATGGCACGCGGATAGGCGGCAGCACCCAGGGCACCGAGGGTATGATGATTGGCATAGCCCTTCAGCAAGACCTTCTTGCCATTCACGAGCAAGCCCTTCTGCGGAACGATTTCGATGGTGCGCACACCAAACGGCTCCTTAATCTGGTCGGCGATGTTGCCTTCACTGTCATAAAGCGTCACCTCGGCAGTATATAAATAAGGTGAATCCGGCGACCACAACTTGGCATTTTCCAAAGAGATGCTTGGCAATTCATACTCTCTGTCTCTCCATTTGGCATTGAAGTGGATGTCGTTCTTCTGCTCAGCCACCACCTTGCCATCGGCATCGAGAATACGAACACCCACCGGCATCTTGGCAGTGCTCTGTCCCTTAGCCACCTTCTGCTGGTTGATAATTTCCGCCTTGATCTTCACCTCCTTGTTGTCCTGTGTACGGATAAAGAGCGGATGGCGAGGGAAGAACAGATCCTTATTGGTAACGATGAGATTGACATCACGATAGAGACCGGCGCCCGTAAACCAGCGGGAGTTGCTTGGATTTTGCGTATCCGCCTTGACTACGATTTCATTAGACTGTCCCCACTTCAAGAGTTTGCTCAGGTCGATATCGAAGCCCAGATATCCATAGTCGGTACCTCCGATACGCTTTCCGTTCAGATAGACATCACCCACCAGCATGATGCCCTGGAAGTCGAGCACGATGCGCTTTCCCTTCCATTCATCCTTGGGAGTAAGCTCGTAGCGATACCAGCCGATGCCCATCTCCTTGAATCCACGGGAACTCAATCGGCTGCGCACATTGCTGCCCGCATCACTGTTATCTGGTCGCTCACTGGCATCCGGAGCCACCCAATCCTGTCCTATCAGGAAATCATGTGGCAGATTCACCACATCATCCCCACTTTGAGTTGACTTCAACTCAGCAATATTCTTCACATCACCACGATGAAACTGCCATCCCTGGTTGATGCTGATGGTATCGCGCACCGCAGCCTCAGCCGAAAGGGTTCCCACTAAAGGCAAACCGCCCAGCAGCAACGAGGCGAAAAGTATTTTAGAATGCATAACTATAAACTATTAACTATAAACTATAAACTAATTTCCGTCTGGCTTGGTTACATCCAGATTTACGGATGGATACCATACGAATTGATTGAAATCATCTGGCTGGGCAGGATTGTAGTCCTTCCAGTCACTGCGTAGATACTTCACGATAGGCAGATTGAGCTGCTTCATACCCATCACCACCATCTTAGCCACCTCGTAGGCACCGTATGGATTGAAATGGGTGTTATCCTCCAAAGCCTTAGGCTGGTTTGGATAAGTATTTGCCGGATAGTGAACCAGCGACTTCTTACTGTTCTCGTAACCCAAAGTCTCGAAGAAAGTGCGGGTCATATCGTGAAGTTCTATCACAGGCACGCCCTCTCGCTTCGCCACAGCTCGCATGGCATCAGGATAATCGCCATGAGTCTCCTGAATCTTGCTATGGGTAGCCTTGTCGAAGAATCGGCGCTGGGTAGGAGTTACGAAGATGATATTGCCACCCTTCTTGCGTACCTCGTCGATGAATTTCTTCAGATTGAAAGAGAAATTATACCAGGCACCACTGCCTGCATACTTCTCCTTCTGGTCGTTATGACCGAACTCACAAATCACGTAGTCGCCCTTCTTCATCATCGCCAATACCTTGTCTAGACGGTTGGAAGCGAGGAAAGAACCTGCAGTCAATCCGCTCTCGGCATGGTTTGAGATAGCTACCTCTGGACCGAACCAGCGGGTCACCATCTGTCCCCAGGAAGCGTATGGCTCCGTAAACTGATCAACTACCGTAGAGTTGCCGCAGAGGAAAACGGTGGTGGTTTCAGCAGGAGCCGGTTCCACCTTAATGCTCTTTACAGCTGGGGCAGTACCCGTAAACTCCAAGGTCAGCTTCTCATCCCAGGTAAACGTCTCCTTCTCGCGAGGTTTGATTTTTACCTTCATTTTATCGGTAATATAAGGAGAACGCTTGTTCACGATGAAGGAGTAAGTCTTGAACTCACCCTTCCTGGTGCTCACCTCATCGAGCATCAATCTGCGGCTTTCGGCACGCACCACCGTCTTGCCCGCCTTTTTCTTCGAACCGAGCACCACGGTCACCTTATAGTTGCCATCCGCCACCTTCACGGAATAGAAGAAAGGCGCATTGCTCTTTGCCTTTGGAGCAGCCACGATGTCATATCCCTGTCCCTTCTCTGCGGAATAGACAGGCTGCGCCTTCAACATATCAATATCAATAGTCTGGGCATTGGCGGCTACTGTAGAAGCCAGCGCCAGCAAACCGGTGAATAAAAAATTTCTTGTCTTCATTTTGTTTCTTCTATTAAAAACAACCTTATTCCATTGCTTTACTTCAGATACTTCGCCAAAGGACTCTTCATTTTCTTCAAGCCCTTGGCCACACACTTGGCATTGTGCTGGGCACCCTTCAAGCTGGTATGAGTATGATCTTTCTTATAATACGCTTTCACCTTCTCTTTTCCTATCTTATCATAAGAATCGGCAGCGATGTTGTGGAGGTCGAGGAAGGCAACGCCTGTCTCAGCCACGATTTCGCGATACCACTTGCCGTAGGTATCGTTACGGCGCTCCATCTTGCCATGAGGCCACTCGTTGCGAGGAGTCAGGGACACGAGGATTGGGGTAGCACCCTTCTCACGCACATCCTGGATAAACTTCTTCAGATACCAGCCGAAAGAATAAACCACTTCATACTGCTTGCTTTCTTCCATCTGATAAACATGACAGGTATCCTTGGCACAAGGAATGGAACCACGCATCTTCTTATCGGTCATAGAACAGATGTCGTTATGACCGAACTCGATGAGCACGTAGTCGCCTGGCTGAAGACTGTTATACACCTTCTCCCATCTTCCTTCATTAAGATAAGAACGGGAACTGCGACCAGCCTTGGCAGCATTTACGCAGGTAATCTTCTTAGGATTGAAGATGGTATAAGCCTGAGAGCCCCAGCCCCACATGCCGTCTTCTTCCTTATCGGCATTCTTCACAGTACTGTCGCCTGTGAAGAAGACAACAGGTTTGCCCGGCTCACGCTTGAAATTTTCTACAGGCAAAGCCACATTGACCATCATCGCCTGCAAAGGAGCCAGACTCGGATCCTTACTCTCTGCCAATCCCTCGGCAGCCGAACGGGCATTCATCATCGCTCCAAAACGGGAAGTGTGGATATGGTCGGTGAAGAAATGATACTTCTCCTTCCAATGACCATAGCTGTCAAGCTTGGCCGCAGAAATCTCATTCAAATCAACGAAAGGAACGCCTTCCTGCTCAGCCACCTGCTTTGCCCACAAGCCGAAGGTCTTGTTGACACGAACTATCTTATCATTCTCATCGTAGGCATCACGTGGAGTCAACGACATCAGGATAGGATGAGCACCCAGCGCCTTACAGTCGTTGATGTATTTGCGCATGTATTCGCCGTAAGTATAGACGGTTTCCTTCACACCTGTCTCCTTGATGGTGACATTGAGCGAATCCTTGCCGATGCCAGGGATGCTGGCACGTGCTCTGCCACTATCGTATGGGCCATTGTCGTTATGACCGATGGAAATAATCACCCAGTCGCCTGCCTTGATGCCCTTGCGCACATCCGGCCACAGACGATTGTAGAAGGTACGGCTGCTCATGCCGCCCAAAGCCTGGTTCTCTACGGTAATTTTGTTGGCATCAAAGAACTCGTGCTCGTAATAACCCCAGCCCCACTGACCGTTGTTGCCGTTACCCAGAGTACCATTGCGCATGGTAGAGTTACCAATGAGGAAGAGCACAGGATTGTTGCCCTTTCTGCTGGTACCCGGCTTGATGCGTGCCGTCATCGCCTTGTTCAGGCTATCCACGGTATTATCAATCACATGGTTTACATCTTCCATAGGTCCTGCCACTGTAGGCTTCGCCTTTTCTGCAGGTTTTGCGACCTGTGCATAACTCATGCTGGTAGCTGCTGCCATCAAAGACATAGCAAATAATAATCTTCTCATTTGTCTTAGCGTTTATATGTATTATGTTTATTCAAATTATTTTTTAACTCTTTATCTTACTTTACTTTCTCTGCTTTATCGGGCAGATAATATCCCAGATGAGGCGGCTGGTTGTATGCCACATTCTGCCATGCCACGCCCATGCGATAGATATGGTCGTGCATCAGGGTTGGCATGCGATACTCAGTAGGGATATTGGTGGTGAAGATATTCAGGTGCGAGGCGTCGCTCTCATCCCAATAGATTACTTCCTCTCGCCAATCGCCGAAGAGGTCGGCTTGCAGGTTAGGCGTTGCCTTCGACCAGTTGCAACTTGCCGAATGTCCCATCTCGTAGAGCTGCTTGCCATTGCTCAGCGGCAGCGGAACGGCTTTCTTGCCATCCCATTTCTGGAGATAAGGCACGAAATGCGGTCTGCCCTGGTTGGCGAGCAGTTCTTCCTGCAAGTCGCCATCCCAATAGATGCGGAAGTTCATCGCCGGCCATCTGAATCCGGGGGTATAGGATTCCCGCTCACCATATTCGTGCTTTCGGAAACCACCCAGTGAAATCTGATCTCCCTTGATATTTCTTACGCCTGGAACATCTATGCTCCAGAGTTCACAACCGCGATACTTGGCATCGATGTCGGCAGCCACGCCTCTTCCGGTATCATCCCTATCCGTATGATAGAGCAGGATTTCGCCCGTTCTGGCATCACGCAGATCGGAACCATAAGGGTATTCCTCGTGCACCATGAATACTTCCAAGCCAGGACGGTCGGGATCCAGGTCGCTGAGATGCAAGGCATCACCATGTCCCAAACCGGTGGAATATAATAAAGTACCATCGTTGTTGATGGCAGCAGAGCCGTATGTAATCTCGTCGCATCCATCGCCATCTACATCACCCACCGCCAAACTGTGGGCACCTTGGGCGAAGGCTGTGGCAGAAACTTCATTACCTTTCGGATCTCTGTTCTTCAATCCGTGAGCCTCTCCGACCATCTTTCCTTCGGCATCTCTCACCTCCCAATCGTTAGGGGAAACGGATGCGTGGAGCCATTTGGTCTTTAATTCCTTGCCGTCGAAATCCACAGCCCAGAGATAAGAACGGGTATAATAGCCACGACACATCACGGCACTCGGATTCTTGTCCAGTCCATCGAGATGAGCTACACCCGCCAGGTATCGCTCGCCGCGATTGCCATAGTTGTCTTTATCGCCCCAGATGGAAGAATACTGAGGATAGCCATTGAGCAGACTTTCGCCTTCTGCCACCTGCTTGCCTACACCAAAGGCACGGTTTGGATTATACCAGACGGTATGAATCGCCTCGCCCGAAAGTCCACGGAACACGGTGAGCAGTTCCGGACCTTCCATGATGCGCCCCACCTTGTTACGATAATCTGCCTGGTTATCCACCGCCTTGATTTCTGCATCGGTGGCAGCCTGACTCACAAAACGCCCTTTTCCATCCAGACTTCCAGCCGAGGTCTTGCAAATCAATTCTGCCTTGCCATCGCCATCGAAATCATAGACGAGAAACTGGGTGTAGTGCGCACCGGCACGGATGTTCTTACCCAGATTGATGCGCCAGAGCTGGGTACCATCCAGTTTGTAACAATCCAGGATCACATCGCCCGTATAGCCATTATGCGAATTATCATGGGCATTACTTGGGTCCCATTTCAGAATCAGTTCATATTCTCCATCGCCATCCACATCGCCCACGCTGCAATCATTAGGGGTGTAGCTATAGCTTTTCCCATCGGGAGTGATGCCGCCTTCAGGACGGTTGACAGGCAGGGAGCGATATAAATCCGTCCAAGGCTTGACCGCCTTCGACACTTCCCGCTTTGCCGCAGCATCCATCTTGGGTTCTTCCTGATAGGTGATGATGCGATAGGTATGAAATGCCGAACCTTTGGCATCTGTATAGTTGGTAGCCTTGATGTGATGGGCGATAACCTTTCCGTCTCGCTCCACATCGAAGCATACGTTCTTGCTATCGGTACCCAGCATGCGCCAGCTGATGAAGACACCCTTGCCGGCAGCAGGCAATGCCACCACGCCACGATCGAGTTTTTCCATTGCAGCTACAGATGGACAATTCTGTTTCTCGCTGGCTTGCGTCGGCATACATCCCATCAGGAGACAAGCCGCAGGAACCAACAAATGCTTGAATTCTATCATAATTTACATTCTTAGGTTATTATTTGCTGCAAAATTACTCATTATTATTGTTACCTACCTTGCAATATTATTCAAAAGTACGAAATATCATCCAAATTGTTAAAGTTATCTGTATTTTAGTACAATATTCGCCATTTGTTTTGCCATTTTATTTTTTTATCGTAATTTTGCCATTGAAATCAAATCGAACCATTCGGAAACCATATAAAACGGCCGAAATAGAAAAAGTGAAACAAAAAATGATAAACAAAAACAACTACAAGGCGTTCTACACCTTATTATATATAGTAACCATCAGCCTGCTGATGGTGGCTATAGACGTGCATGCCCACGACCTTCGTTTCAACGTAACCCGCCTGTCGGCAAAAGACGGACTCTCGTGCAACACCATCAACAGCGTGCAGCAGGACAGAGATGGATTCATCTGGCTATCCACCCCCGACGGTATGAGCAGATACGACGGTTATCAATTTCAGAACTTCTCAAAGTTCAACAACAATGCGAAACAGAGAAACTACTCCTCGATATCGCAGCTCATCAGTGACAACACCCACGGACAAATCTGGGGATTCACCCCGAACAATATCCTGTGCTGTTACGATCTGGAGGCGGCACGCTTCTCTGATTATTTCGACCTGGATGCCAGCACCACCCTTCTGAGTGGCCGATTCCAAAGTTCAAAGGGAGCCTGGATTTCATCTGCCGACTTCGGTGTACGATTCATTTACGTGAAAGAAGGAAAGATGCAAAGCATCGACTTTACCCCGCAAAACGGAAAACTGCTGGATACTCATAAGTTGAACATCCAGGAAGATGGCAAGAACAACATCTGGATTGCATCCGAAAAAGGCGTAAACCTGATTACTCCCGACTTCAAAAGCCGAGTGATTCTGAAGAACAAGAAAATCCTTGTAATGACCTGCGAAGACTCTCGCATCGCCGTACTCACCGACCAGGGCGAAGCCTTTCTCTACAACGATCAGGCCCAGCTTATCAAACATTCACAACTCCCATCTATGTTGGGTTTTGTGGGTAAGTCGCGTGCCTCTTTCTTCTGGCAAGGCTTGTGGTACATCTTCACCCAAGATGAAACCTTTGCCATGGATTTGAAGACGGGGCAGTTTCATAAGCCTGCCATTCAGGTTCCGAACGCCATGGACAAGAACCAGCTCAAGTCATACCATTTCCTGTACGACAAGCTGGGCAATGCCTACCTCTTCGACAAGCATTCGGCACTCTTCAAGAAGTTTCATCTGCTGGACAATCCTATCTACATCAATGCGCGCGACAAGAACTTCGTGGCTGCAGAAAGCCAGGATAAGAAGGTGTATATCACCTCATACGGCAGCGGTTTCTTCGTATATGACCCGAAAACCGACATTCTGCAGCAGTTCTCCGTGCAGAATGATAATTCACTCTTCCATACCGACTTTCTGCTCAATGTATTCGTAGATAGAAGCGATTGCGTATGGGTGGGCACAGGCGACGGTGTGTTCTGCTGCGTAGAGCAAAAGGAACTGAACTCCGAGTTTATCAAGATGGAGCCAGAGAGCAAGCATGAATGGAGCAATACCATCCGCCACATCAGCAAGGTGGCACCACACAAACTCGCCGTCAGCACCCGCGAGAACAAGACGTATCTCTTCGATACCCAAACCCGGCAGCGCACCCTGGTGCTGCAAACCGATGCCTGCGTATATTGCTACGGCATAGACGCACGGGGCAGAGCCTGGATTGGCACCAAGGGAGACGGCATCCTCATCGATGGCATCAAATACTCGAAATGGGAAAAGGAGCACTATGCCCCAACCATCAACTTCTACGACGTTGCATTCGACAAGATGGGAAGAGCCTGGCTCGCTACCTGGGGAGACGGATTGCTCTGCACCCGGGCAAACGATGCCAATACGGGAAACCTGAAGTTTGAATCGTTCATGGCAACCAATGGTAAGGAGGCGCAAATCCACGACCTGTTCCTGGACAAGAAAGGCAGACTGTGGGCTTCCACCAACAACGGTATCGCCATGATTGATACCCGCGAACGACAAATCACCGACAAAAAGATTCTGAGATTCAACGAGGAAAACGGAAAGCTTCCGGTAAGCGAAGTGGATTGCGGAATTGAAGCGCACGACGGATACCTATGGTTTGGAACCACCAAAGGCGTGATGAGATGCACCTACGATGAGAAAACGAAAAAGCTGGACTGCCAGCTCTTCAATACCACCAACGGACTTACCACCAACACCGTACGCTCGGTGGCAGAAGACCGGTTTGGCAATATCTGGATAGGCACCGAAGAGGGTATCTCGAAAATCAACAGTCAGACCCTCGACATCCGTACCTACCAACTCAGGAAAGACATCCTGAGCAACAATTTCACGGAAAACTGTGCCGTGAGTCTCGAAGACGGTCGCATCGCCTTCGGTACCAGCAACGCCCTGCTCCTCCTTACTCCAACCCAGAAGACCAAGGAGTATCCGCACGGCACCAAGGCAACCATCACCAACATGACCATCAACGGCATCTCTATCTACGAAGCCGAAAACGAAGATCTGCTTACCAAGGCACTGAACCATACCCGGGAAATCAGTCTGCCTTCCGACAAGAACTCACTGAGCATCTTCTTCTCGAACTTCGACTATCCGCACATCAAGAATGCCATGTACCAGTATTATCTGGAAGGACTCGACAAGACCTGGTGCCCGATGACCAGCGTGAACCATGCCGACTTCAGCAGTTTGCAGCCAGGCACCTACACGCTCCACCTGCGCACCTTTATCGGCAACAACAAGTGGAGCGAGGAGACGCTGTTCAAGATTACCATCCGCGAACCTTGGTACAACACCTGGTGGGCATGGACGATATACCTTATTATAATAAGTAGCGTCAGCTTCTTGTTCTACCGTTCATGGCTGAGAAACTTCAACCTGAACCAGCAGATAGAGATGGAGAAGCAGATGTCGAATTTCCGCATCGAGTTCTTCACCCACATCTCGCACGAGTTCCGCACTCCACTCGCCATCATCCAGAGTGCCGTGGCAAAGCTGAACAACAAGGAAGGTTCATCAAGAAACGCCCTGCTCACCCTGACCCGAAGCACCCGAAGGATGCAGCGGCTCATCAACCAACTGATGGAATTCCGCAAGGCGAACACGGGCAACATGAAGCTCACCATGGAAGAGGGCGACATCGTGGTATTCATCAAAAACATCTTCAGCGATGTGAGACAAGTGGCACAACAAAAAGGCATCAACATGCTGATGACACCATGGAGCAGCAACTACAGGATGTTCTTCGACCATAATAAGGTGGAAACCATCGTGTATAATCTGCTGAGCAACGCCGTGAAATACACCCCAGACAATGGCGTCATCGAGGTGAAACTCGTCCTGAAAGACGAGGAACTCATTTTCCAGATAGAAGACAATGGTCCTGGCATTAAACCGGAAAGAGAGAAAGACCTCTTCAAGCCATTCATGCACGGCTATGTATCGAAGGGCGGTATGGGTATCGGACTCTATACTGCCTACGAGATGGCGAAGCTGCACAAAGGCGATTTGAGTTACCAGCGTTCAGACAACCTGGGCGGAAGCATCTTTACGCTTACCCTGCCTACCGACAAGAATCTGTTTGAACCAAAAGATTTCGTAACCACAAAAGCCATCGATAGCAGCAGCGTGGATAAGGAAGAAATCGACATGATTGTGAAGGAGATGACACCGCAGGCGATCAACAACGTGACGGTGGTGGTTATCGAAGACGATCCGGACATGATGGAACAGATCAAGTCGGAACTCTCTACCTACTTCCGCGTGGAAGCTTTCATGAACGGCAAGACGGGATACGAGAACATCAGGCGAATCAAGCCAGCCCTCGTGATTAGCGACATCATGTTGCCGGGCATGAGCGGCTACGAGATTGTAAGCAATCTGAAGGCTGACCCTGAGACACAAGACATCCCAGTGATCATGCTTACCGCCTTTGACGATGCCAACCACATACTGAAGGCATACAAGAGTTTTGTGGATGACTACATGGTTAAACCTTGCAACTTCAAACTGCTCGTGGCAAGAGCCCTGCAATTCGTGGCATCAGACATGAAGCAGAAGAAATCTGCCCATGAAAAGAAGATTGCAGCAGAAACAGGGAAAGAGGTGACTACAGAAGCCGAGAAAGAGCCGGCTACAGAGAAAGCCGAGAAAGAGATGACAACAGAGAAGACCATCAAGATCAAACCCGTGAAGGAACTGAAAAAGGATGAGCCTACCCTCTATATGTCTGCTCTCGACAAGAAGTTTAAAGATACATTGGAAGCCATCGTGGCACAGCACATCGGTGACAACGGTTTCAATGTGGATAAACTGGCTGAGCTGCTCAACCTGGGCAGAACCACGGTTTACAACCGCACGAAGAGCATCATGGGTGTATCGCCTAACATGTACATCCAGAACGAGCGACTCCGCATCGCCGCCAAACTGCTGCTCGAAGGAGAATACTCCGTGGCAGAAATCAGCGAGAAAGTGGGATTCTCTGATTCCACCTATTTCTACAAATGCTTCAAGAACAAATATGGCGTGGCACCAAGCAAGTATGGCAAATAAAAAGAGAACCGTGGGAACTTCACAGCACCCACGGTTCTTTTTTTTAATCTACTAAATTTATACCTAATAACACTTAATTAAAAAACTTATATACTTAAACCTAAAATATACCAATTTCTTTTTCTGGGTGCAAAATTAGCACTTTTTCCATCAATCAACCTTCAAATTCTGCTCAATGAATCGTGTTTTTTGGGAAATATTCTCCTTATCGTCCAATAATTGATAAATTCATTCATTTTAAAGCTTTTTATATGTAATATAATAAGGTGTAAACCGATTTTTTTGTATTTTTGCAAAAGAAAATATGATAGAACCAACGATAAAATAATCAATAAATATAGAATTAAACAATTAATAAAAAACCAATATGCAGACTAGTAAATATCTGATAGCAACAGAAAGAGACGCCGAATGGGGTCTCACCATCAGCACCGTGGGACGGGAAATCATCGCCCCAGGAGAAGCCTATCCCACCAAGGGACACGCCGACGGTTATTACTTCGATATCCAGAAAGGAAGAACCCTCGACGAATATCAGCTCCTCTACCAGTCGGAGGGCGAAGGCGTGTTCCAATCGGAACACATCCCGGAAACCCGAATCAAGGCTGGCGACATCTTCCTCCTCTTCCCGGGAGAATGGCACACCTACCACCCTTCTGCCACCAAAGGCTGGAAGAGCTACTGGATAGGTTTTAAGGGAAAGAACATCGACGACCGCGTGAAGGCGGGATTTCTCTCGCCGGAGAAACCTATCTACCACGTAGGATTCAGCAATGAGATTCTATCCCTCTACGAAGAAGCTTACAGAACGGCACAGGAAGAGGCGGCATACTCGCAGCAGACCCTGGCGGGCATCGTGAACCATCTCATCGGCACCATGTACTCGCTGGAGCGAAACATCGTGCTCAACAAGAACACCCAACACGTAGACCTTATCAATAAAGGTAGGCTCCGCATCCGAGAAACCCTGGAAGAAGCCGTCTCCATCCAAGACATCTCACAGGAACTGGGCATCAGCTACTCCAGTTTCCGAAAGCTCTTCAAGGAATACACCGGCATGGCACCAGCCATGTATCAGCAGTCGCTGAGACTGCAGCGTGCCAAGGAACTCCTCTCTACCACAGACGAGAGCATCAAGGAGATAGCCTATCGGCTAAACTTCGAATCGCCTGATTATTTCTCTGCTAAATTCAAGAATCAAACCGGCATGAAGCCATCAGATTTCAGAAATATGACGAGATAGACAAAAAATCATGCTTTAAAATCAATTTCTCGTGTTCCTTATCTCTTTTTTACCCTATCTTTGCAACCGAAATCAATAAACAATAAGGCTTAAAGACATAACTTAAAAAGATAATGGAACAAAAGAAATACTTTTTCGCCGTAGATTTAGGTGCTACCAGCGGAAGAACTATCGTAGGAAGTTTATCGGATGGAAAATTCGACTTGGAAGAACTGACTCGCTTCGATAACAACCTCATCGAAACAGGCGGTCACTTCTATTGGGACATCTATGCCCTCTACTTCGAAATCATCAAGGGCTTGAAGCTCGTGGCTCAGCGTGGCATCGCCATCCAGAGCATCGGTATCGATACCTGGGGATGCGACTTCGTATATGTGGGCAAGGATGGTGCCATCCTCCGAAACCCGATGGCATACCGCGACCCTCATACGTTCGGCATGATGGAGAAATACTTCGACGAGAAGATGAGCAAGGAGAAGGTTTATGAAAAGACTGGCATCCAGTTTATGAACTTCAACTCATTGTTCCAGATGTATGCCATGCGCAAAGCAGGCAACGTGGCTCTGGAGAATGCCGACAAGATTCTCTTCATCCCTGATGCCCTGAGCTACATGCTCACCGGCAAGGCTATCTGCGAATATACCGTGGCTTCAACATCCCAGATTCTCAACCCGATGACGGGCGACCTGGACAACGACCTCGTGGAAAGTCTCGGATTGAAGAGAGAACAGTTTGGCGAGATGACCAACCCTGCTACCATCATCGGCACACTGACCGAAGAGGTGCAGAAGATGACTGGCTTGAATGCCATTCCTGTCATCGCCGTAGCAGGTCATGATACAGCCAGCGCCGTAGCAGCCGTTCCTGCCAAGAACGAGGAGTTTGCCTATTTGAGTTCAGGAACCTGGAGTCTGATGGGCATCGAGACCAAGAACGCCATCATCAACGAGAAGAGCTACGAGCTCAACTTCACCAACGAGGGCGGCATCGAGGGCACTACCCGATTCCTGAAGAACATCTGCGGCATGTGGATTTACGAGCGTTGCCGCAAGGAATGGAAAGACGAGGCTGCAGCCAAGAACGAAGACATGGCAACTCTTGCACACGGTGCCCTGATTGCCGAGGCCATGAAGCAGCCAGCCTTCCAAAGCATCATCAATCCAGACGATACCTGCTTCGCCAACCCATCGAGCATGGTAGAGGCCATCAAGCAGTATTGCGAGAAGACAGGACAGCACGTGCCTCAGAGCTATGGCGAATTCTGCCGCTGCATCTTCGAGAGTCTTGCACTCCGCTATCGCCAGGTATTCACATGGCTCAAGGATTTCGCAGATTTCAATCTCAACGTGCTCCATATCATCGGTGGAGGTTCGCTCAACCAATATCTCAACCAGTTTACTGCCAACAGCTGTGGCGTAACCGTATTGGCAGGTCCTCAGGAAGGCACCGCCATCGGCAACATCATGCTCCAGGCAAAGGCATCCGGCGACGTGAAGGACATCTGGGAGATGCGTCAGATCATCGCCAACTCGCTTGAGCTGAAGAAATTCGAGCCACAAGACAAGGAGGCATGGGATGCGGCTTACGAGAAGTTTTTAAAGGTAAAAGGGTAAAAAAGTAAAAATAAACAATAACAAACAAAATACATAAAAACAATGAAAGCAGATTTGATTTTAAAGAATTACGAGATTGCAAAGGAGCGTTATGCTGCTCTGGGTGTGGATACAGACAAGGCTATTGAGACTTTGGAGAAGACTCCTATCTCATTGCACTGCTGGCAGGCTGACGACGTGGTTGGTTTCGAGCGCGGCGAGGCTGCTTCTGGTGGTATCCAGAGCACAGGTAACTATCCTGGCAAGGCTCGCAACATCGACGAGCTCCGTCAGGACATCGAGAAGGTGAACTCTCTCCTGGCTGGTACTTTCCGTCTCAACCTTCATGAGATTTATGGTGAGTTCGGTGGCAAGCAGATTGACCGTAACGAGGTAACCGTAGATCAGTTTACAGGCTGGATGCAGTGGGCTAAGGAGCAGAACATGAAGCTCGACTTCAACTCTACTTCTTTCTCTCACCCATTGAGCGGAAATCTCTCATTGTCAAATCCTGACCCAGCTATCCGCGAGTTCTGGATTGAGCACACCAAGCGTTGCCGCCGCATTGCAGACGCTATGGGTAAGTTCCAGAACGACCCATGTATTATGAACATCTGGGTACACGACGGTTCTAAGGATATCACCGTAGAAAAGGGTCGCTATCGCGAGATCTTGAAAAACTCTCTTGATGAGATTCTGGCAGAGAAGTTGCCAAATATGAAGTCTTGCCTGGAGGCTAAGCTCTTCGGTATCGGTTTGGAAGCTTACACCGTAGGTTCCCACGACTTCTATGCTGGCTACTGCGCTAAGAACAACGTGATGTACACCCTCGATACAGGTCACTATGAGCCTACAGAGAACGTATCAGATGCAGTTTCAGCACTCCTGCTCTTCGTTCCAGAGTTGATGCTCCACGTATCTCGCCCAATGCACTGGGATTCAGACCACGTAACACTCTTCGACGACAATACACGCAACCTCTTCTCAGAGTTGGTTCGTGCCAATGCACTCGACCGTGCTCACATCGGTCTCGACTACTTCGACGGTTCTATCAACCGCATCGGAGCTTACATCATCGGTGTACGTGCAGCCCAGAAGTCATTGTTGCAGGCATTCCTTGAGCCACTCGATACCCTCCGCAAGTACGAGGACGAGGGCAAGCTCTTCCAGCGTCTGGCTCTCCTCGAGGAAGAGAAGACATTGCCATTCGGTGCTGTATATGATTACTTCAACTTGAAGAACAACATCCCAGTTGGCGAGGAGTACATCGCTGACATCGAGAAGTATGAAGCAGAGGTTCTCGCTAAGAGAAACTAAAATATAAGATATTAAAGCAGGCTAAAAAGTCCTAGGCTCAGCGAAGCCTAGGATTTTTCAGTCTGTTTTAACCTAAAAACCAAGCAATAAACAATACAATGGAAATATTAATAGGACTTTTAATCATAGCCATCGGCGCATTCTGCCAGTCCAGCTGCTACGTCCCAATCAACAAGATTAAAGATTGGAGTTGGGAATCCTACTGGATAGTTCAGGGTGTGTTCGCATGGCTTATTTTGCCTTTTTTCGGCGCTATGCTCGCTGTACCAAGCGGACATTCCTTCTTTGAATTATTCGACGGTTATGGCTTCAATGTAGCGATGACCATGCTCTTTGGTGTGCTCTGGGGCGTAGGCGGACTGACTTTCGGTCTTTCCATGCGCTATCTGGGAGTAGCTTTGGGTCAGAGCATCGCCCTGGGAACCTGTGCAGGTCTCGGCACCATCATGGGTCCAGTATTGCTCAACATCTTCTTCCCAGAGATGGACGCCCTCTCATCACTCACCTTCAGCGTAATTCTCGGTGTGGTAGTCACTCTTCTCGGTATTGCCATCATCGGTGTGGCAGGTAGCATGAAGGCGGCTTCGCTCTCAGAAGAAGAAAAGAAGGCAGCAGTGAAGGACTTCAACTTCCCTAAGGGTCTTGCCATCGCCTTGCTGGCTGGTTTCATGAGCGGATGTTTCAACGTTGGCCTTGCCTTCGGTTCCGACATCCATTTCGGTACATTCACACCAGATATGTACAAAACTTTGCCAGCCACCTTCCTGGTTACCCTGGGCGGTTTCATCACCAACGCCATCTACTGTTTCTATCAGAACACCAAGAACCATACTTGGGGCGATTACCAGAAACAGGAGGTATGGGGCAACAACCTTCTGTTTTGTGCCCTTGCCGGTGCCTTGTGGTACAGTCAGTTCTTCGGTTTGTCATTGGG
>ERZ1023674.47-NODE-47-length-31843-cov-30.705612_pt1 | contig 31843 bp, 24 predicted proteins | sample MGYA00380343_ERZ1023674 | MGnify/ENA primary metagenome ERZ1023674 (study PRJEB33179, sample SAMN07448985) | human gut metagenome | biome: Human-gut; feature: Human associated habitat; material: Faeces | host: Homo sapiens | place: India: Bhopal | collected...
ATAACTTCCGCCGAGGCGCGGCATTTTCATGCGCATTCTATGAAATGAATTTCTTCCGTTCTTACCCCGAGGGCAGATCTGGTGCCCTCGGGATGTGCATTTATTACGTGCTAAGCTATATTTCGTTTTCGGCGGATGGTGCATAGGGCTGTCTTCCGCTAGGCGTTCCACCCCGCTAGGCGTCCCGACGGATTTGCAATCCGTCGTAAAAAAAGGTTCGACCTATTAAGCCGGGGGATTTGTAATCCCCCTATCCCATCGATATGCTGGCTACTGCCTGGGTACTGGGGATAACATATCCCCAGAGCATAAAGAGGTTAGGTCATTTTTTGACGGCGGATAACATATCCGCCGGGACGCCTAACGGAGGAAAGGGCATATCCGGCGCTGGGGGTGGGCATATCCGGCACAACGGATACTGCCTGGTTGCTGGGGATTGCAAATCCCCAGAGCATAAAGAGGTTAGGTCATTTTTTGACGGCGGATTGCAAATCCGCCGGAACGCCTAACGGAGGACGGGCATATCAGGCACTATTTAAGCGTAGCTGGACGATGATAAGTCCAAGTAATCCTACAAAAGCCCGTTATGCTGGGTCCTTGGATGCGGTCCTTAGTTACTCCATTGCGTAATTGTCTACTAACGAAGCCACTGCCACCTCCGCCAGCAAGGGTGGATGCTCCGCCTCCGCCAAAGAGGCCACCACCTCCTTGGGCTCCGCCGCCACCACGGTTATACTTATACCCCCCGATTCCGAACTCCGCATTATGCTCATCACTAGCTTTTATAGACGAATTTTTTCCCGGTCCATTTTGTGTTCCGCCTTTAGCTCTATTAGGGTCCGTTTGAGTTATTCCAAATCCATCTCTTCCTGAAGATCCACCACCAGCTCCCGAGGTTATGCCTTTTGCTACAGAACCTCCAGATCCGCCAGCAACAAGTAAAAGCTTATCTCGGTTTTTACTATAATCATATGTTTCTCCGCTTCCAATGAAATCGGTAGCAATATGGGTACCACCTCCTCCCCAAGCTCCGGCATCACACTTCAACCCTTTACTTTTACCATTATTATATCCGGCCCTATCACCACAACAGATATAAAGCTTTTGTTTTATGCTAGCGGCCGTCCAAATTCCTGTAGAATAACCGGCAAAATCAACTAAACCACCATTTTTAGGCATTCCTTTCGACCCCCAACATTCTAATTGATACTCTGTTATTTCAGGGGTTTCAAATACATGCACAGATTTTTGGGTATAGTATTCACGTGCAATCTTTAGAAAAGGAACATCACATTCAACATCTTCTTTAACTACAGGGTTTTCACGGGTAGGTGCAAGACTAATGTCCTGAAGTTTTCCCCACGCATTGTTAATACTTGTTTCCTTTGGATCTGCTTCAGCTTTAAATTTTACAGTCTTTCCAAACGGAACAACAAAATAGCAGCTGTAATATGCATTTCCTGCACTCAATCCGTTGTTATATGGAATGTTATCGTTAAATTCCAGTGATGGGTAATACGGGGAACTAACAGTCGCAAAATCAAAATAATCTTGACCCTTTACAGGTCTTGCCCCTTTTTCACCATAGAAGTACTTATAAGAATCTGTATTGAACTTTACAGTTCCATTGTTAGAACCTAGCATATGCAGAACCGCCAAACCCATCTGGTGCTCCATATTGAAAACAATAGAGCCGGCTTCTGGACCAACAGTACCCGTTGCCACCTGGAAATCCTGGGCTAAGAGGGTTTCTTTAGCTGATTGATCCGCTACTACATTATCATCATTTGACAGCGAAGAAATCTTGGTTTTGAAGAACTCTTTGGCAGTTGTTACGGTTCCTTCACCCTTTGTCATCGATGCACTATATGGATAGTAGGCGAAATACCTGTTATCAGGCGAGAACGAGAAGTTCTTGTTGTCTTTCGTCTTCCACGTAAATGAATTTTCCTCTCCTTTCGTTTTGGTAAGCTGCACATTTTCAGCAACTATCTGATTGAATTTATTTACTACGTAAAGACCTACTGCGTCGTTCTCTCCGAATGATGTCTTTGGAAAGGAATAAGCTGTCCATGTATCAGGATATACAACCTTTGCATCATCCAACATATTGATAGAGTTGGACGAAAGCTTATAGATGATGGATTTACCTGCCTTCCAAACCTGCCCCTTGAGTGGCACTTTCCATTCCTGAGTTGTTCCATTCATATCCAAATTGAAGCACAACTCAGCACCCTCAGGCAAAGTCTGAGGAATCATCATCAAGGTTTGATTGTCCGATGTAAGCGCCTGGTCTTTATCACCGACAACTATATTCGCATTTGATAAATCAAAGGTGTATTCACCTGTTCCATTACCTATTGTCCAAGCAGCTGTTGGCACATTAGCCGTTGCTGATACTGAAAGATTACAGTTGCCCTTGTTAGGGATACCTTTCAGAGTTACGCTTGTCATCTTTCCACCCTTACCTACAACATCTGCCAAATCCTTATCAATAGCGAAGGAAACGGCAGTAAGGGCGTGGTAGAAATCCAATTGTACAGCATCATCTGCATCTGAAAGCTGACGAGAACCGGTATTGGTTGCAAGTATCAAGTCTGGCTGATTGATGATACCTTCTTTTGTAGTTGATGCAGTATAGGTAATTTGTGTCTGAACATTATCCTTATCAACACCATAGGTCAACTGACTCTTATCTGCTGAGCTATGAGGAGCGTATGCATGAAAAGACACGGTGGAACCTATCGGCCACCTTGCATTACTGTTGTTTGTGAATCCCCAGAATTCACCATCAGTTTTCTCGGCTTCTGCATTATCCAATAACAGAACATTATTTTCTCCGTTCTTATAAATCGCAGTTACGCCAAAGCTATTGTAATCGCTCAAATCCGTTTTTGTGCTCATAGTTCCACGCGTCTGCGCTACCCTTTCGTGCTCTACATCTTCCAGGGGTGCGCCGGAACGGGTGATGGGTTTTCCTTCCTTGCTCCAGATATGGATGCCATCCTGCACTACGGGATGGAGATAGAGGGGTTTTCCGAAAGGAGTTGACACGACGATGGGACCCTTCTCGGTGGCAGCAGCTATGGCAGCACGGGAAGAGGAAGCGGGAGACATGGTTTTCCAGCTGTTGTCGAGCGTTGCATGAAACGTGATTTTATCTTTTGATAGATTGGCTTGCTGCAGTGATTCGCTTTCTGAACATGACGTAAAGGATGCGAGTACACTGAGTGCCAATAAACTGCTTTTATAAGTTTTCTTCATCATAATGGTTTCTTTTTATTCTTTTTCTTACGCCATTTTTTGGAGTTAAAGGAATTGGAGAATTCCGAAGCTCAACATCACGTGAGAGGGGAATCTCCAATTCCTTGAATTTGATTTTTTATTGTGAATGTAATAGGAGGGGATTACATCGGAATGTTTGTACCGTTCTCATCAGGTGTAGGCTTCCATTCTACGACCTTAACAGTGAACTTGATTTCCTTACCAAAGATCTTGTCACCCTTGTTTGGATCCTTAGGCTTGGCAGGATCCTTACCACCAGGATTAACATCTGTACCAGGATCAACAGGATCTACCTGACCACAACCATTTGTCAGATTAAGAGTGTAAATGTACTTGTTACCTGCTACCCATGAAGCTGTTGTCTGATCAGCATCAACTGGGATAGCTACTGCTGCCCAACCAAACTTAGTACCATCTGTATCGCCAGATGGATAGATGCTTGTAGTACCTCGTTTTACATTAATCAAGAGAGAGATGTATGCCTTACCTGAGAAATCGTCAGTTTCGCTTGTAGTAACATCAGTTCCATTCCATACTGTAAGAGTCTGAGGGATAAGCATCGCACCACCCACTTTGCCATCTGCATTACACTTATCTGTCAAATCAACAGTAGCATCTTTTGTAAGAGTAACAGCCTGGTCAAATTTCTTTTCATATACTACATTTTGTGCAGCAGGAGCAGTCCAAGAATGTCTCGCTGCATCAGTTTTTGCAGGATCGAAAGTATAATCTGCAGAACCGCCAACATAGGCAATACGGATACCCTTCACCTGATAAGTATAAGTATCAGAAGAATGCTTAGCCTTAATCTTAATCTGAGAAAGAATGTGATCAAAATTCAGCAATAATCCATTAGCTTCATGACTAGCCTTGTCACCTTTTCCCTGAGCAAAGACAACATCCAACTGTTCTCCAATTTCTGATTTAGGTGAAAATGCAGCAATTGTAGCTCCATCTTTTTTCAAGACAGGAGCAGCACCTGTCCAGTCACCACCAGAATGAGAATAAGCAACAAAGTTAAGGCTACCATGATTTGGCCATGATGGATGTTCTGAAGAAGTAAACTCACCATTTTTTTCATTAAACACGTAGTTCTTGAAAAATTCAGCTCCGCTTTCATCGAAGGCACTGACGGTCATCTTAGTCATCTTATAACCATCTGCGTTGGTCATCTCAATACCACGGGTGTTGAAACCTACGGCACTACGGAAAGTAATATTTGAGCTCTTCGCAACATCTGTGGTCTCCTCTGAAGAGCAAGAAGAGAGGGCGATGGCAGCAGCTGCCATCATGTAAAACGCTTTTTTCATAATTGATACTTTAAAAAAATTAATACTATGTTTTTTATATCTTATTAATGATAGATAATATCCTTATTAATGATATTCTTATCTTTATTAACGATATTCTATTCTACATTTTGATATCTATGTATATCTCATTCCATTTGCTTACGCTCGGCTGAAGACCACCATCGGTGCCGGGAGCGGGCTTCGGCAATGGAAGCTGCTCCAACTCTATCTTGATGTGGGTATCGTCTTTCTGATTCTTATCATGCACCTGGTCGGTGACATCCTTCTCGTAATACCAGTTGGTGCCGTCGGTGAGCTGCGCATAGACCATCAGGATGTGCTTGTTGGGCTGTACCGGACAGTGACCGAAGAGGGTGAGACTGCCTTTTACCATCTTATTGGCGGCATCGGCTTCGGCTACGAACGGCATGGTTACCTTCTCATCCGAGAGCTGGTCGAGACCGGCGAGCCATCCGCCTGCCATTCCCGATACGCTGGCACTCATCGCCTTCACTCCGCTGATGTTCTCCACGTTCTTGATTTCCACCGTACACTGCTTGACTCTCGGCTCCGGCTTCATCTTGATGACGGTCTTCTCTCCGGCTGGCTTCACTACGATGCGGTCGGCATGACTGCTCCAGAGCATTTCTGGCTGCTGCATCATTCTTTCCTTCTCGGTGCCTCGTCCCATCGGTGCGGCTCCTGCCATGGTGGCGAGGAGTCCCTGCAGGGCTCGGGTTTCGGCTGATGTTACCTGGAAGGTTTCGAAGCGCTCCTTGCCGAGGATGCGGTGGGTTTCCTTGTCGCTGTTTACGCAGATTGCCCTGTAGGTGCCTGCTGCCACAGAGATGTTTCCGCCGTTCTTGTCGGTGAACTCGTATCTGATGGGATCGCCTCCCTCCTCGGGATAGAGATAGAGACTCATGGTGGCTGGATTGGCATCGGGATCGGCGCTCCAGTCGAACATCACTTCCACGTTCTGCCGGTGGGGATGGTCGTAGCAGAGGTCCTTGTGCTCGCAGGATGAGAGCAGTTCTGCCATCATCAGCAAGAAGGCTGCGCAGACGATTACGCGGAAGAATAGGATCATTGATTGTCTTAACTCTGTCATACTAGTTATTCTAGTCATTCTAGTCATTTCTTACCTCCTTTCCTGCTATTGGTGTTTCCGTTGCCGAGGAGCCATACCAGTGATACTTCGCCGCGGGTAGGTCCTATCCAGGTGCGGTTGCGGGTTGCCTCATATACGTAGCATCCGTCTTTCGGCTCATAGGTCTTGTAGTGGGACTTGATGTATCCCACGCCCAGTCCGAAGTCGAGGTTCAGGCGTCTTCCTATCGGCAGTGAGTATCCGTACTCCATTCCTGCTCCGTAGGTTTTCTTGCTCTGGTGACCGGTGCCACCGTTTTCGATATCATAGGTGAGGAACTGTCCGTAGAGGGAGATGTGATGTCCCTGCATCGGCTTTTCCTTTGCCTTTCTGCCGAAATATTTTCTGATTTCCATTTCTCCGCCGTAGATTCTCCAGTATTTGTGGCTGGCATCCTTGCTCCACCAGGCGAGCATTCCGCTGGCACCGAGGGTCCATCCCCTGCCTATGCTGGTCTCGATGCCGAGGTTCGGCACGAGGAGGGCATCATAGAGCAGGTTGGTCTTCAGGGCGTAGTAGGAGTTGCTACCGGCTGCATGGGCTGCATTTTCGGTTTCGGCTGCATTCCCGCCTGGATATACCTGTAGCTGGGAAGCTGTATCCCGGGCATCCTTCTGCAGGAGCGAATCCTTTTCGCTGCCTTGCTGATTCTGAATCAATGTGAGGGTATCTGTCGGACTGACAGATGGTACAATGTGTCGGATTTCGCAAACCACGAGTGCTCCGGACCGGAGGCTGTCGAAGTGGTTGGCGAGCATGTATTTCCATGCCTTTCCGCCATCGAGGTTCTGGAGCTGTCGTTTTCTTCCATCTACAACCTTTCCGTTTCTTACGATCCATTCGGGGGTGTTCCGAATGATGTAGAGGGCTTTCCGGCTCCACGGCGCATTTTCTTTCTGTATCTTCAGGGCAAGTCCTTCCCAGTCTTCTCCTGCGGAGGAGACCGTGAAGACGCTGTCTGGCAGATTCAGCATCTCCCTGAGATAGTCGCGCAAGCGCTCTCCTCTCCTTCTCGCCAGTCGTTTGTTGAGTTTGGAGTTACCTTCCGGCGAAGCTGCCGAAAGAATCTTGATATGCTGCAGCACCGTGTTGGGGTTGTCCCCGATGCTTCTGATACCCTGCTTGAGGGTTTCAAGCTTGGCGGCATTATCCATATAGGAGAGTTCTAATAATGAATAGCCTGAGCGATAATAGAGCGTAGTCCGCAAGCTATCGCTAACCGTTCCGGCGTATGCGTTTGCCACCAGGGTAGTGGGCAGTAGCATTACCATTACTATTTTTTTAATCATATATCATCATCGTTATGAGTTTATAATTCTAATCGTTCTTGTTTGAGTCTTACCTGTCTTCCTAATCAAAAGATAGACTTGGGGTCTGATACAGTTGTACGTTAACTGTTGCGAAAGGCCACGTTTACTGCGATACAGTTGTACGTTAACTGTATCAGATGACTGAAATAAATCCTAAAAAAGTCTTTTTAGTGTTGTTTGCTTTAGCCAAAATTGCACAAATATACCCTTTTTGACTATAAAATAAGAAATATTGACTATAATTTATTAATAAACATTAAAAGAGAGTTTGAAATTATTGCGAATTGAACAAATTATACTACCTTTGCAGCGCTAAAGTTAACGTACAACTGTTGCACAAAATCACGCTTTTTATATCCAATTTCTACCTTTTGTTTGGTTATTCTAGAAAAAAGCGATACCTTTGTAACTTAAATAACTAAAAAAGCATTTTTTAAACAACAAACGATATGATGAAGATTTCATTCTTTAGCCGAATCAAGAAATTCGCAGTAAACGCACGTAAGAAATCAAAAGGTATTACATTAGGAGAGTTTACCAGAAGCTATGCGGATGAAAGACGCAAGGAAGGAGAGAAAATATATGAGGGAAGATGCGGCAGCGTACTGGGCATGCTGAAGCACCTGGAGACCTTCGGCGGAAGCGACATTCCGCTGAAAAAGGTGGATGTGGAAACCGTCAAGCAGTTTATCGACTACCTACGATCTGCCCACGACCTGCATAAAAACATGAAAGCACCCGGAAAACTATCCGACAGCACCATCCATCTGAAGGTGAATATCCTGAAATCGGTATTGAGGGAAGCCGTGAGACAGGGATTGCTGGAGGAGAACCCGTTCGACCGGCTGCCCCATTCCTATCGCGTCAAAGCCCAGTACAGGGAAAGAACTGCACTGACCCAGGAGGAACTCATCAAACTGAGCGAAACACCCTGTAATACTCCCGAGCTGAAGGAGGCATTCCTGCTAAGCTGCATCACGGGACTGAGGAAAAGCGATATCCTGAGCTTATCGATCAACGACATAGAAAAATGCGATGACACCTATTATATATATAAGAAGATGAAGAAGACACAACGCTGGCTCCGGCTTCCGCTGCCGGAAGAGGCGCACCATATTCTCTCGAAGCTCCATGCCAAGAATGGTGATACCCCCTATTTCTTCGCCCATCTCTCGCCCCATCATCTGGGCGAGCATCTGGAAGTATGGCTGGAGGATTGCTGTATCTCCGACAAGCATATCACCTTCCATTCGGGGCGCCACACCTGCGCCACCCTATTATTGACGCAGGGTACGGATATCTATACCATCATGAGGTTTCTGGGGCACCAGAACATCAACACCACGCAGCGATATGCGCATATCACAAACCAGATGCTATCCAGCGCCACCCATCTGCTGAACTATCAGCTCAGGGGCTTAGCAGCCAGCTAGTTTCCCACAGATTTCACAGATAACACAGATGCATAGACTTACTATAATAATTGTTTTTTCTTTCAAGTGGCGAACAACTCTTGATTTCCGCCCCTAAATTTTGTATCTTTGCATTGTCATTGAAACACAATGGCTTGCAGAAACAAAAGCTCTGCAATCAATGTTTAACTAAATTATTTTTTTGAGTTATGGGAATGAATGTAAAAGCTATTGAGCGCAAGATTGCTTACTTGGGTAAGGAAGGTGGCAAGGACCAGTACATGTACGTGATGCAGCCGCTGATCTACAACAAGCTTACACCGGAGAAGGTGATCCAGCAGGCTGCCCTGCATTGCGGTCTGACTCCTGCCGTGATGAACGTGGCTTACGCTGCCCTGAGCGAGGTGATCAAGGCGTGGGCTACAGAGGGTCACTCCGTAGCAGTTCCGGGTCTGGGCACCATGCGTTTCGGTCTGCGTGCCAATGCGGTGAAGTCGGTAGAGGATGTGAGCACCAAGCTCATCACCCAGCGCCGCGTAATCTTTTGCCCTAATATGGAGATCAAGCAGGAGCTTGCCAAGACGGGTATCAGCATCACCTGCGTCAACCGCGACGGCGAAGTGGTAAAGAACATCGCTTCCAACGATTCGAAGGATGTGGAGGACACCGAGGGCGGCAACCAGGAGAACCCTGACGAGAACAAGGGTGATAACGGAGCCACCGGCGGCAACACGGGCGATACCGGAACCCAGGGTAGCGGTTCGCAGACAGGCGGAAGCGATACCGGTGACAACGGAGAAAGTGGTGATAATGTAAATTTCTAAAAAATATAGCCTATGAAACGTGAAACCTGGAAAACCGTGATTAAGATTGCTCTCTCACTCCTTACAGCCATCGCAGCCTCTTTAGGTTTGACAAGCTGCATGTAAGTCGGGATGTAAAAACTAAAATGTATGAAAAAAGGCTGCGTCACCACAAAGTAACGCAGCCTTTTTCATATTTCATTCTTATCCCTTTAAAACTTTAAAAACTAACGGGATAGGATATTTGATCTTTACCAAAGCTCCAGACGCTCATTCTTAGGAATGAACATCTTGTCGCCCTGCTTTACACCAAATGCCTCATACCAGGCATCAATGTGAGGAAGAGCACCATCTACACGCCACTTGCCAAGTGCATGAGGATCGTTCTTTACACGGTTGCGAATCTCCTTCTCGGTGATGTTCTGACCCCATACACCTGCGTAGGCAAGGAAGAAGCGCTGATCAGCAGTAAAGCCATCCTTGTTCTTCAAAGGCTTCTTGGCTGTCGCATTCTTGAAGGCATTGAAAGATACCATCAAACCACCGTGGTCGGCAAGGTTCTCACCCAATGTAAAGCGACCGTTGGCGTTCAGATCAGGCAATACCTTGATGTTGCTGAAGAAATCAGCATACATATCTGCACGCTTGTTGAAGCCCTCAGCATCAGCTGCTGTCCACCAATCCTTCAGGTTACCGCTGGCATCATACTGGCGACCCTGATCGTCGAAACCGTGAGTCATCTCATGACCAATCACTACACCGATAGCACCATAGTTGAATGCCGCGTCTGCCTTGGCATCAAAGAATGGATACTGAAGGATACCTGCTGGGAAGCAGATCTCATTGGTGGTAGGATTATAGTATGCATTCACAGTCTGAGGAGTCATATACCACTCGTCTCTGTTGACTGGCTTACCAGCCTTCTCTGCTATCTCCTTATTGTTGCGGAACTGACGGCAGGCCATCACGTTCTCATAGAAACTCTTGGATGGATCGATGGTAAGTTTACGATAGTCAGTCCACTGGTTAGGATAACCAATCTTGACATAGAACTTATCGAGCTTATTGTGGGCAGCAGCCTTGGTCTCTGCACTCATCCACTCCTGAGCATCGATACGCTGACCGAGGCTCACCTGGAGATTCTTGACCAAAGTCTCCATCATCTTCTTGGATGACTCTGGGAAGAACTTCTTGCAGTAGATTCTGCCGAGTGCCTCACCCATCTGAGCATCTACCTGAGAAGTGGCACGCTTCCACAATGGATGGTCTTCCTTTCTGCCACTCATGGTCTTGCCGAAGAAATCGAAGTTTGCCTCACGGATCTCATCGGTGAGATAAGCAGAAGAGCTGCCGATGACACTCCACTCCATCAATGCCTTCAAGGTCTCAGCATCCTCAGCGGCGGTAATCTTGTCGTAACCAGCCATGAATGCAGGCTGACCCACAATCATCTCCTGGATATATTCGCTCTTGATGCCCTCGCCATTAGCCAATGCTTCGAGAGGAATGTTTGGATAATTCTCCTTAAACTGCTTCAGGCTCATCTTGTTGTAGTTAGCCTGTGGGTCACGGAGTTCGGTACGGCTCTTGGAGATAGTAGCAAGACTGGTCTCGTGGAGGAATACCTTCTGTGCCTTCTTGGCAGCATCAGCAGCAGAGAAGCCATAGAGCTGGAACATCTTTGCCACGTAGGTCTTGAAAGCCTCACGGATAGCTACGGTAGCAGCATCGTTGTTGAGGTAGTAATCCTTGGAACCGAGAGTCAAGCCACCCTGCATCACATTGTAGATGTTCAAGGTTACGTTCTTCTCATCAGCACCGAAACCGGTACCGAAACCTACGCCCAAGCCCTGCATGGCATACTTCACCTGCAAGTTCTGGAGCTCAGCCTTGGTCTTGGCAGCAGCAATCTCGTCGAGGAGAGGCTTTACGGGAGCAATGCCCTCCTTATTGCGGCGGTCGATGTCGAGCGCCAACTTATAGAAGTCGGAAAGCTTCTGCTCGATGGTTCCAGCCTTGTAGGTCTTCTTCTTGAGTTCATCAAGGATAGAGTTGATACGCTTGTTGCTGTTCTCAGCCAACTGATCGAAACTACCATAACGGCTGTAGGCAGCAGGCAGCGGATTGTTCTTCTGCCAGCCACCGGTAGCAAACTGATAGAAATCATCAGCAGGCTTTGCTGTCTTGTCAAGATTGCTCATGACAAGTCCCGACTTGTTCTGAGCATCAGCAGCCAAAGGCATGGCTGCGAGCATCATCATCGGAAGGATGTACTTCATTTTCATTTTCTCGTTATTTATTATTGTTTTAACTATGAATTCTTGATTTCCTCCAGTTCTTCGGAGAGCATCATCCAGTTCTCGTTTTCCTCATCCAGGCTCTTCATCAGCTCGGTATATTCGGTAACGAGTTCCATATTCGTAGCGTTCTCAGGCTTCATCAGGAGGGCATCAATCTCAGCCTTGCGGGTTTCGAGCTTTTCAATCTTCGTCTCGCATTCCTTCACTGCCTTCTCAGCCTTGCGTATCTTCTTCTGCTGCTCCTTGTGCTCGGCATAGCTGAGCTTTCCGGAGGATACTTCGGAAGATTCTGCAGATGATGATGAAGAAGATGGAGAGCCGGCAGATGACATATTCTGACTTCCGACCTGATTCGCCAGCGCCTGACTGATGCTCTCGGCATTGTGGGCACGGAGATAATCGTAGATACCGCCCAGATGCTCACGTACCTTGCCACCGGCAAACTCATATACCTTATCTACCAGTCCGTCGAGGAACTCACGGTCGTGGCTCACGATAATGGCGGTACCGTCGAATGCCTTGATGGCTTCCTTCAACACATCCTTCGACTGCATATCGAGATGGTTGGTAGGCTCATCGAGAATCAGGAGATTCACCGGTTCGAGCAGGAGCTTGATCATCGCCAGACGACTGCGCTCTCCTCCACTCAACACCTTGACATACTTTTCAGATGTATCGCCGCCAAACATGAAAGCACCCAGCAGATCATTCACCTTGAGGCGCATTTCGCCGGTAGCCACATTGTCGATGGTCTGGAAGATGGTAAGCTTCTCGTCGAGGAGCTGTGCCTGGTTCTGTGCAAAATAACCAATCTGCACGTTATGACCTATCTTGAGATTGCCCGTAAAAGGAATCTCGCCCATAATACACTTCACAAGGGTAGATTTACCCTCGCCGTTCTTACCTACGAACGCCACTTTCTCGCCACGCTTGATGGTAAGAGTCACATGGTCGAAGACGGTATGATCGCCATAATCCTTTCTCACCTCATCGCAGATAACCGGATAATCGCCGCTACGGAGACAAGGAGGGAACTTGAGATGCATCTGCTTGGTATCCACCTCGTCCACCTCGATAGGAACGATTTTCTCCAACTGCTTGATGCGGCTCTGCACCTGTACAGCCTTGGTAGGCTTATAGCGGAATCGCTCGATGAAATCCTTGATATCGGCTATTTCCTTCTGCTGGTTTTCGTAGGCGCGGAGCTGCTGCTCACGGCGCTCGGCACGAAGTACCACATACTCATCGTATTTCACCTTGTAATCCTCTACCCTTCCGCAGGTAATCTCCAGGGTGCGGTTGGTTACATTATTGATAAAGGCACGGTCGTGACTTACCAGCACCACCGCCTTGGCACTCTGCGCCAGGAACTGCTCCAGCCACTGGATACTCTCGATATCAAGATGGTTGGTAGGCTCATCGAGGAGAAGTACATCCGGCTTCTGGAGCAGGATCTTTGCCAACTCGATACGCATACGCCATCCACCAGAGAACTCTCGGGTAGGACGGTCGAAGTCTTCACGGGTAAAACCGAGACCACTCAACGTGCGCTCTATCTCAGCCTCGTAGTTTTCACCGCCCATCATCATATAGCGATCATGTTCCTGGGTGAATTTCTCCACGAGCTGGGCATAGCTCTCGCTCTCGTAGTCGGTGCGGTCGGCCATTTCCTGCTGCATCTTGTCGAGGCGCGCCTTCATCTTGGTATTGTGGGCGAAAGCCTTTCGGGTTTCCTGTTTCACGGTAGTGTCATCCTGCAGTTTCATCACCTGAGGCAGATAGCCGATGGTGGTTTCATTAGGGATAGCCACTACGCCGGAGGTTGGCTTCTGCAAGCCACAGAGAATCTTCAGCATCGTAGATTTGCCGGCACCGTTCTTGCCTACCAGGGCAATGCGGTCGCGGTCGTTGATTACGAAGCTTACATCATTGAAAAGTGGCTTTACGCCAAACTCTACTTTCAGTCCTTCTACTGAAATCATCTATTTGTTTTTTTATATTATTGAAGCTTTTGCCCTTTCAGGGCGACATTACATTTTCATTTATAACTTTTAAATCAAGTTACGGGATGAGCAGGGAGGAATCTCCGTAGCTCAGGAATCGGAAATCATGAGAGAGGGCATAATCATATACCTTCTTCCAATCACCATGCAGGAAGGCACTCACCAGGAGAAGCAGGGTGCTCTGAGGCTGATGGAAATTGGTTACCAGCATCTTCACAATCTTATAGGTATAACCTGGAGCGATGATGATCTGCGTGCTGGAGTGAAGGGCTTCCAATCCGTTGCGGTCGAGATAATCGACGATTGCCTGGATAGCCTGCACCGGAGTGATGTCATCCACCAGATTGCCATCTGACGACAGCTCGTATGGATCCCACTGTTTTACATGCAGGTCCTCTTCACTTGCCTCAGGATGCTTGATGAGATGCACGCCCATATAGTAGAGACTCTCGATGGTGCGCACGCTGGTGGTTCCCACGGCGATGACCTGGCACTCGTGCTTGATGAGCTTCTCCAGACTGCGACGATGAACCACGATATATTCGGTATGCATCTGATGGCCTTCTATCTCAAGACTCTTCACCGGCTTGAAGGTTCCCGCTCCTACATGAAGGGTTACCTCTTCACGGTCGATGCCATGCGCATCCAGGTCCTGGAGCACCGCATCGGTGAAATGCAGACCGGCTGTTGGGGCAGCCACACTACCCTTGATCTTGGAATATACGGTCTGATAAGTGGTCTTGTCACTTTCTTCTGTCTTGCGGTTCAGATAAGGAGGGATAGGCAACTCTCCTACTGCTTCGAGAATCTCGGCAAAGGAAACATGCTCGTTGTTCCAGTCGAAATCCACCCAGTAGTTGGTGCCGCCACCTTTAGCCACCATTTCAGCCGCCTCTGTGCTGAGCGCATCTCCACGGCGCATGGTAGCAGAGAGGGTAAGCTGATGACCCTTGATCTCGAAGTCGCGCTTCAGACTTCCCTCTTTCCATTTCTTCAGGTTACCAATCATACAGAGCCATGAGCAGTGACCCGAAGTCTGGAACATCAGCTCATAGTCGGTAGGTGCAGCAGGCTCCATCAGGAACACCTCGATGAGTGCTCCCGTCTCCTTGCGGAAATGCATGCGCGCCTGGATTACCTTGGTATTATTGAATACCATCATGGCACCCTTTGGCAGATAGTCGGGAAGATGGAAGAATACATCGTCGCTTACCTCACCATGCTTATAGACCAGCAGTTTACTGTGGTCGCGCTGTGAGATAGGAAACTTGGCGATGCGCTCATCTGGCAAATCGTAATTATAATCACTAATCTTAATATGTTTTGTATCCATTGCTTTCTTTGAAAATTGAACTTTTTATTTTTGAAAATAGTGATGCCCTCAAGAAGGCTCACTGCCTGATTACAACCCCGTCATCAGAACGACGGCACGCAGGATGACATATACGAGGGTGAGCATCAGAACGGTCATAATCATATCGATGTCATCGCAATCATATCCCGTACTGGTATATTGATTCGAAACATACTTGATTTCCGGTGACATACGCCGGTACATACGATGGAAGAAAAGATATACCAATGTACCAACCACCATGCCCAGCAGCATGCCGCAAACGATGTCCAGCGGATAATGAACGCCCAGATAGAGGCGGGTCCAGCAGTTCACCAGCGACCATGCTACCAGGGTGAAGGTGAGCATCCTGCTCCTTACAAGCAGCGAAAAGAACACGGCTATCGCCATGGTATTGGCTGCATGCGCCGAACAGAAACTGTAGTCCTTCAGACGAAGATTATCCACTACCTGTACGGAATATTTTACCAGCGGATCATTGGAAGGTCGCCATCTGGCCGCAAGCGGTTTGATGATTCCCTCGGCAATGCCATCGGCAAAAAGAATGCACAGGAATGCGCAGCCTACAATAAGACCAATCTGCCCGATTGTCTCATTATTGCGCATCACGATGATAAAGAGTACAAGATAGAGCGGTATCCAGGTGAACCCCGAAGTAAGTGCCATCACCAACTGGTCGAGAATCACATTGTTACTGCCGTTGAACCACTGCAGTATCTGAAAGTCAAGATCTTGTATCGAACTAAAATCCATTTACTTATTGTTTTATATTTAATGTTGAATGTAGAATGATATCAGTGTCTGACGCTCCATCCACTTCATTCTCCTAGATTTCCTCGAGATGCTTGGTCTCGATCCATCCTTCTCTTCCATCTCCTACGCGGATGCCACGCCAGTCGGTCATACCTTTGTCGATGATATCTACACGGGTACCCTCGTGGAGTACAAACTGATCGGTACTGGTCTTGGCAGGCGTCTTCTTGATGTTCACGGAAGGTGAGATGATGATGGCACCCTTGCGGTTGTCGAGCGCCTGCTTCTGCTGATAGGCAAAGAGATTGCTCAGCAGGAAGACGAGGAAGAAGCCGATACCGCCAAAGAAGCCGATCTTGCGCATCAGGATGTGCGGACCGAAGAGATAGAGCAGCACGAGCAGCAGCGCCATGATGATGGAGATGATGCCAGTCTTCGCCCAGTTATCTACACTCGTGAAGTTGACCAGCGCCTTATACCAGGTAACAAAGAACATTTCGCTTACCGGGGTAATCTTGTCAATGGTCTTGCTGCGTGCAAACTGGAGATTGAAGTTGATGTCCTCATCTCCAGGCGAGAGCAGACGGGCACGTTCATAGTTGAGCACCGCCTTGGTGATATTGTCTGTACGATAGTAGGCATTGCCGAGGTTGTAGTAAATCTCGGCAGAGGCACCATTCTTGAGCAGCTCTTCGTAGTCGCGGATAGCCTGCTGGTAGTTGCCCTTCTGGTATTCCGTATCGGCATTGTTCTTGGTGATTGCCGATACCGGAGAAGCGCCGAAGCCCAGCATCGCCAGGAGCAGCCATACGAAGGAATATCCGGCAGGATGCTTCTTGACGTTCTTGCGAGCCGCATTGATTGCATTTTCTATTTCCATAATCGCTGTCATTGCCGATTCGAAGGTACGGTTCATATTGCCGGCAGGATCGCCTGGAGCATAACGCTCGAACTCGCACTCATCGAGAGCGGAAGTAAACTTCTGTATTGTAACATCGTCCACATCGTGGGCGAAGAGTTTCTCACGGATATTCTCACGAGAGAGCTGCTCTACCGGCATGTTCAGCTTGTAGCTCATATATCCCCAGAGGGCACGCATCACCTCATCATAGAACTCGCCCTGCTTGCCCTGCAGCATCAGCTTGTTGGCCATGCGCAGACGCTTGGTGGCTATCTTGCCCGCCTTGTTGGAGCGCTTCTTCACGATGTCGGCATTCTCGATGGCTCTGCGGTGGAATACCACCAGCAGCACGAAGAAGGCGATGAGCGGAATGAGCAGACTGGTCCAGTAGCCGAAGCTTCCGAAGAACATATCATCTGCCTGATGCTGTGAGGTCTTGCCCAACTTGATGGTATGGATATCCTTGTCCTTGCTGGTATAGTCAGCCGACTCGGATGTGGATCCATCTCCCTTCTCCACGTTCAGAGTGAAAGGTTGGGTCTTGATGGTCTTATACGCATTCTTGCTGGTATCATAATAGGTGAACTCCACGGCTGGAATGGTATAGCTGCCCTGATTGCGAGGAACAGCCAGGAAATCGTAAATCATATTACCCTCCACTCCATTGGCGGTGAGTCGGGTCTTATCTGTTACCTTGGCATCATACTTGTCGAAATCCTTCGGGAAATTCACTACTGGCTGCTTCAGCAACTTGAGGTTTCCAATACCTCCCACAATCACACGGAGCGTAATCGGTTCGCCTGCCTTGATTTCCTTCTTGTCAAGACAAGCAGAGATATTGAACTTACCTACTCCCCCCGAGAAATTGGCTGGGCGCTGTGGCAACGGATCTACCTGCAGGGTGATACCCGGAGCCTTGATGTCCTTCTTTACCTCTACATATCCGGAACCGCCATTGAAGAAGGCCTCCATCGGGTCAACATTGCGGTTCTGCTGTACCACGATGCCCTTGAAGGTGATGGAAGGAATCTCCAGCTTACCGGTCATCTGAGGATACATCACATACTGGCTCCAGGTGACACACTTGTAAGGGCGACCATTCACCATTTCGGTATGGAAAGTCTTCTGCTGTGGCAGAGGTACTTCCTGGTTGTGGAATCCCTTCAGGTCTGGCATCTTGCCTTCCAGCTGGGTGAGTTCCACCTGTGTATATACCTTGTAGGTAAGCAGGATAGGTTCCTGCTCGTGTACTCTCTTCTTGTTGGCAGACACCTTGATGAAGAGGTCGCTGCCTGAGATGGCAGAGCCTGCGGTACGCATACGAGGTTGGTCGTAGCTATTCTGTCCGTGCATGCTAGGAGCGCCGTTGGTATGCTGGGCGTGACCCGATACCGTAATCCTCACGGCGTGAGAAGCCAGGCTCCTGCCTCCTACGACGGCGTGGGAAGCACCAATGTTGAAGGTACCATTCTTTGCCGCATAAAGGGTGTAGGTGATGGTTACAGATGAAGAGGACGAGGTATGTCCGTTGATCATCTGATAACTGGATTGCGAGGATGTGTAAGGGCCTGCGATGACTTCGAGTCCATCCTGCACCGCACCCATTCTGAATTCCTCTACATCACGGGTGTTGATGGTATAGGCGACACGGAAGTTTTCTCCAGCCGCTACGTGCGATGGAGCCGACACGGAGATATGCTGGGCCACCGCATGCACCTGGTAGCCTAGCAAGCATATCAGCAATATCATATACCAACCTATTCTTTTCATATCGTATCTTAAATAATAGCTAAATATTATATGTAAATCGTATTTTTATCTAATCTTTTACCAATTCTTGTCGTAAGCCTTCCTGCGTGGCTGGCTCATCGCCTTCTGCAACTTGCGCTTGGTGGCTTGCTCCTGCTGAACGGCGGCATTCAGGAGCTGCTCGGCATTCTCGCGGCTCATCTTGTCCTGGTTCGGCTGGTTTTGGTTCTGATTATTCTTGTTATTCTTATTCTTGTTCTTGTCGTTTTTGTTCTTATCGTCGTTTTTATCCTTGTTGTCTTTGTTCTTGTCCTTATTCTGATCCTTCTTGTTCTTGTCCTTGTTCTTATCCTTGTTGTTCTTGTTCTTATCCTTGTTTTGCGGATTGTTCTTGAGCAACTTCTTGCAGAGGGCAAGATTATAACGGGTCTCATTGTCCTGTGGATTGCATCTCAGCGCCATCTTGTAGTATTCGATGGCCTGGGCATATTCACGGTGGTTCTGCATGATCACGCCCATGTTGTGATAGCTGGCTGCACGGCGGAGGCGGTTGATTTCCAACTGGGCTGCATTGGTAAACTGCTGTATCGCCATGGAGTCTTTCTGCTGCGCCATGAGCGCACAACCAAGATTGTATATCGCCTGTGGATTCTTCTGATTCTTGGAGATAGCCTTGCGATATTGGGTTTCTGCCACTGCCCATTTCTGAGATTTGAAGGCACGATTGCCCTGACGGATCAGGTTGCGATCAGTCTGGGCTCCGACTTGTGCCGTACCCACCAGCAACATTGCCACTGTTACTATTATATAATGTATATACTTCATTTTTACATCTATATTTTAAAGCTTTTGCCCTTTCAGGGCGCCTTGCTACTACTCGCTTTACCCAGGGCGATGCCCTGGGCTAAGAGCTTCTGCCCTTTCAGGGCGACTCCGGAAACGAAACCGGAAAACAACCGTTCAGGGCAAATAGGTGACAGGCCTGACTTTCTGCCCCGATTATTTCGGCAGCTTCAAGGAATCCCTTTTGAAGAACTTGATGTTCCTGAGCAACGGATTCTTTACTTCCAGCATGCAGACCTCGATGATGAGCAGGAGGATGATGAGAATGCCCACAGCCTGAAACTGTTCATCGTAGGCACTGTATATCACGCTGGTCATATCTCCCTTCTGCAACTTGGTAAGGTCATCATTCAATGCCTTTTCTGCATCACTCGTATTATCCACATGGATATACTGACCCTTGCCAGCCTGCGCCAGTTCGCGGCACATCTGCTCGTTGAGGGCAGTCATCACGGTATTGCCTGCGTGATCCTTCAGATAAGAGCCATCGCCCATCGGGATAGGAGCACCCTTGGTATTACCGATACCGAGGATAAACACATTGATGCCCTTCTTCTGGGCCATCTCGGCTGCCTCCTTGGCACCATCCTCATGGTTCTCACCATCGGTAATCACGATGATGGCTCTACCCACATTGTCCTGCTGGGTAAAACTCTTGGTGGCAAGCGAGATGGCATCGCCGATATTGGTACCCTGAGTCTGGATCAGCCCCGGTGTGATATTCTGCAGGAACATCTTTGCCGATACATAATCGCTGGTGATAGGCAACTGCACGAAGGCATCGCCTGCAAAGACGATCAGTCCGATCTTGTCGTTGCTGAAGTTATCTACCAGATTCTCTATCAGCATCTTGCTCTTGTCGAGACGGGAAGGAGCCACATCCTCGGCAAGCATGGAATTGGAGATATCGAGACAGATCATCGTCTCGATGCCATTACGCTTGTCGTGAGAAATCTTGCTTCCCATCTGAGGGCGAGCCACCATCACGATGACGAGTGCCAAGGCAGCAAGCATCAGCACAAACTTCACCGTAGGACGGTACTTGGATATGTCGGGCATCAACTGCTTGAGCAGTTCCGGATCGCCCAATCTTTTCAGCTTAGCCTTTCGCCTTCTCCAGCCTACCAGACGAACCAGTATGAGCACCGGTATCAGCCAGAGCAGCCAGAGAAACGTAGGATCTTCAAATCTTAACATATTTATATGATGTTATAATCTATTTTGTCTAAACTCCTCTTTCATCAAGGAATTCTTCTGAACCAAGTGAGGCGGAGCAATATCTCCAGGAGCAGTATCAGGAGTGCACCCAGGGCAAAAGGCTGATAGGCCTCATAACGCTTGGCAAAATGCTTCACATTAAACTTAGACTTCTCCAACTTGTCGATGTCCTTGTAGATTTTCTTCAACTCGGCTGTACTCGTAGCACGATAGAAGTTTCCATCGGTGGTCTGAGCGATGTCGCGCAGCGTCGGGGTATCGATTTCCACCGGGATATTGACATACTGCACGCCTCCTGCCACAGGCATCGGATAAGGTGCCACCTTGTTGGTTCCCACACCGATGGTATAGACTCTGATGCCGTAGCTCTTGGCTATCTCTGCAGCGGTCATAGGCGAGATGTCACCCATGTTGTTACTACCGTCGGTGAGCAGGATTACCACCTTGCTTTTTGCCTTGGAATCCTTGAGTCGGGTCACGGCGTTGGCAAGTCCCATACCCACAGCGGTACCGTCGTCGATGAGTCCGCGAGCCGCAATATCGGTACGGGTATCATGCAGGAGTCTGAGCAGACTGGCATGATCGGTGGTCATCGGACATTGCGTGAAAGCCTCTCCGGCAAAGATGGTGAGTCCGATATTGTCGGTAGGACGGCCGGAGATAAACTCAGTGGCAACATCCTTCGCCGCCTCCATACGGTTTGGCTTCAGGTCCTCGGCAAGCATAGAGGTTGATACGTCCATGGCAAGCATGATATCGATACCTTCTACGGTCTTGTTGTCCCAGGAATAGTGGGTCTGCGGACGGGCCATGGCGATGACGATGAGCACGAAGCAGATGCATCTCAGCACCATCGGCAGATGGATGAGTCTGACGCGCATGCTCTTGGGAGCATACTGATAGATGCGTGTATCACTCATGCGCATCGTAGGCTCGCTCTTCTTCCTGCCCAGGAAATACCATAATATATAAGGTATCAGCAGCAGGAGCAGCAGAAAATATGCTTTACTTGCAAATTCCATTTCTTAATTTCTTTTTATTGTTTACATCACCGGCTCTGGATTTCCGAGCCTGATGACATTTACATCACGAGCATCGCTACCTGATAAACGATGTAGCCGAAGATGGCAACTACGCTGATGCCGCCCACCCAGAGCAGGGTCTTGATGAGTCGGCGCTGCTGCTGCGACTTCTGGTCTTCGGTGCTGAGCGTTGGAACGATCTTCTCCTCCTTAGGCTGCTCATCGGTCTTCGTCTGGTCGATGAAGTTGATGGCATTCACCAGGTTGGCATCGTTCTCGTTCATCGGAATCTCGTACTTGGCAAACTTCACCAGGTCGGCGGTAGAGAAGAGCATTCTCAGCTCGTCTATCATCTTCTGGTCGCCCGATGCACGCAGGTGCTCGATGATTTCTCCACTGGTCATCTCCATCGCATTGAATCCGAAGCGGCTCACGATATAGGCACGCAGCGTATTGGTCAACTGGGTGTAGTACTCTTTCTGAGTCTCCTGGCTGGCACTGGTATGATGATGCTTGATGTCATTGATTTCACGCAGCGCCTTCTCATGGGCAGGCACCCTCTTCACGATGCGGATGCGGGCGATGATAGGCTTGTTCTTCTTCAGACGATTGCGTAGATAAATCATTGCACCACAGATGATAATCATCAGCAGGCTCAACCAGAAGGCGAAGCTCCACTCACTCCACTCGAAAGGATTATCCTGTACACCCTTTGCCGGATAGAACTGATTAGGATGCACCGTATCTACCGGAATGGTGAGCACCTTCAGCGCCAACGGATTTCCGTGATAGCTCTTGCCGTCGATCTTCACATCGAGTGCAGGAACCACATACACCTTCTCATCGAAAGAGGTAAGCGTATAGTCGCGGCTCACCTGGATGCGGTCATCACCCATCTGCATCGTGTCGCCCTTGCTCTGCTCCACCACCTCTACACCAGGTACAATCTGGTCCTGAGGCTTGAAGGATGGCAGCACGATTCTGGCACCCTTCCGGGCTGTAGCCTTGAGGTGCAGGATGGTCTGCTGTCCGATAAGCAGCTGCAGGGAATCCATGCGCTGCTCCACGGTCTGACCGAAAGCCAGCGTAGAGCAACCCATCAGCGCCATCGTCAATATGATATTCTTTATTTTCATGTTATCTTACTTTAGCCTCTCTGTTTGAACAGCATCAGGAGCGCCTTCGAGAAGTCCTCGTTGGTGGCTACCGAAGTCCAATCTACCTTGCTCTTGGCAAAGAGCTGTCGCAGATTCTCCTGCTGTCGCAACCAGTTTTGGGTGTGAGCCACTCTCAATTTCTTCGAACTGGTATCGATATACATCTCGTGTCCCGTCTCGGCATCCATCACCTTGAGCAGTCCCACGTCGGGCAGCTGCTTGGCACGCGGATCATACACCTGTATTCCCACCACATCGTGCTTCTGGTTGGCTATCTGCAGCTGGTGCTGATAGTCCTTGCTATCGTAGAAGTCGCTGATGACGAAAGCCGTGCAATGGCGTTTCATCACCCTCGTGAAGTATTCCAGGGCACATCCGATATCGGTACGCTGACTCTCGGGATGAAAGTCGAGCATCTCACGAATGATGTAGAGGATATGCTTGCGTCCCTTCTTGGGAGGGATATATTTCTCTATTCTGTCGGAAAAGAAGATGACACCTATCTTGTCGTTGTTCTGGATGGCACTGAAGGCAAGGGTTGCAGCTATCTCGGTAGCCAGGTCGCGCTTCATCTGGCGCATGGTACCGAAATCGAGCGAACCGCTCACATCCACCATCAGCATCACGGTAAGCTCTCGCTCTTCTTCAAAGACCTTGACGAAAGGGCGATGGAAGCGAGCCGTCACATTCCAGTCGATGTCTCTCACGTCGTCGCCATACTGATATTCGCGCACCTCGGCAAAGGCCATTCCCCTACCCTTGAAGGCAGAATGATACTGGCCGGCGAAGATGTTCTGGCTCAATCCGCGAGTCTTGATCTCGATCTTCCGAACTTTCTTTAAGATATCTTGTGTATCCAACTTAATTTACTTTGAATTTTGAACTAAATCAAGGCACTTCAACCTTGTTGATGATGCGGCTGACGATTTCCTCGCTGGTGATTTCGCTTGCCTCTGCCTCATAAGAGAGGCCGATGCGGTGGCGGAGTACATCGTGAGCCACGGCACGTACATCCTCAGGAATCACGTAACCACGGTGCTTGATGAAGGCGTAGGCTCTGGCTGCCTTGGCAAGTGAGATGCTGGCACGAGGACTGCCGCCAAAGGTAATCATATCCTTCAATTCGCCCAGGCCGTAACGGTCTGGATAACGGGTAGCGAAGACGATGTCGGCAATATACTGCTCAATCTTCTCATCGATATACACCTCGTTGACGATGCTGCGAGCCTTCAGGATTTCCTCGGCTGTAGTAACCGGAGTTACGGTAGGCAGACCGCCCTGGATGTTCTCACGGATAATGAGCTTCTCTTCTTCGATGGTAGGATAATCGATGATAACCTTGAGGAGGAAACGGTCCACCTGAGCCTCAGGCAACTGATAGGTACCCTCCTGCTCTACCGGGTTCTGGGTAGCCATCACCAGGAATGGATTAGGCAAATGGAAAGTCTGCTCGCCGATGGTTACCTGATGTTCCTGCATCGCCTCAAGCAAGGCACTCTGCACCTTGGCTGGAGCACGGTTGATCTCATCTGCCAGGACGAAGTTGGCAAACACAGGTCCTCGCTTCACATGGAAGGCTTCATCCTTCTGCGAATAGATCTGCGTACCGATTACGTCGGCAGGCAACAAATCGGGTGTAAACTGTATGCGGCTATAGTCTGCACTAATCAACTGTGACAATGTTTTGATTGCAAGAGTCTTCGCCAGACCCGGTACACCTTCCAGGAGAATGTGACCATCAGAGAGAAGACCGATAAGGAGACAGTCAACGAGGTGCTTCTGACCTACGATGACCTTGTTCATGCCCATTACCAGGTTGGTAACGAACTGACTCTGTTGTTCAATCCGGATATTCAACTCACGGATATCAATAGCTTCTGCCATAATCTTATTATCAATTTTACGTTTAATTCATTCTAAAAACAGAACAAAGGGCACTTCCAAAATGCCCTCCGTTCTCAAATCAAACGCAAAAGTACTCAATTATGAGCACAAAAGCGAATAAAGCTAACTAAATTATATTAAAAAAGTTTCACAAACGCTATTTTTAGAAACTTTTAATAAAGCAGGCACACGAAGCATCAGCGATTGCGATGCTTCATATACCATGGATGTACTAGGAAATTATACATCAGGAGAGAAACCACTGTCAATCCGAAAGTCGGATACAGAAGTTCCTTATACACAGGATTCAAGATCACCGAATCCATACCAAGACCCTTCGGATACAAGTCCTTCACCAGCCAGAAACCCAATCCGATTCCTAAGCTCAACCCCAGTTCCCACGCCAGGAAGAAGGAGCTCATACTGGTGCCACGCTGGCAATGCTTGGCAAGCTTGATGTAGAAAAGCAGGAATCGGCTTCCGATGATACCCACTCCCAAGGCAAGCAAGGCAGGTACAAGCATCTCTTCGGCAAAATCCTGATCGCTTAAGGAAACAAATTCTGCTGCCGCGATCAATATCAGTCCCACGATTACCTGACTCTTCAGCTCTGCATCAGCAAAAACGTATTTCTCTGCCACCAATGCCAGAAACAGTCCGCAAAAAAACATCGCATAGACGGTGAGAGAATGAGGCAGCGACAGATAGAAGCCCGGTATCACCATGATGCATACAATATTGACGAACAGCGGAAATCCCTGAGGCAGGAAAAAGCGGTCACTGCTGATGAGTGACACGTTTTCTGACGGAGCCTTGAACGGGAATTTCACTCTGGAAACCAGCACCAAGGCAACCAATGCCAATACCGAGGCTACAGGAAAAACGACTTCCATACTGAAGACATTATAGACCAGAAGCGACAGCAACGGACCTACCGCAATGGAAAAGCGGGCAAACCAGGAGGTAATATAATTCGCCTCCGTACGCTGGAAAGATTCACAGGTATCGATAATCAGCGTACTCGCCAGCGACATCTCTGCCAAGCCCAGAAAAGCGCCCTGAATCAGACGCATCACCACCAGCATCTCGAAGCCCACCTTGATATTCCAGAAGGTTTCCAGATAATAAAGAACGACGAGACTGACTGCCACACCCAGAATGGATATCTGGCATACCCGATTACGGCGATAGCGCTGCACCAGATAGGAGCAGAAGCCACCCAAAAGAAAGATGCCCAAGCCATAAGCAGCATAAACCACGCCAATCTGAGTAACGGAATATCCATCCTTAGCCATAAAATAAGGTATGGTCAGGAGGAGCATGTAGATGCTCGTCATCAGGAAGAGATTGGCGAAGCAGAGACACCAGAAGTCACGGTGCCACAGATTAAAATGAACCGGGGTATTTTGCGTATCCATCTTAGTAGCTCTCTTCTGCGCTTGGATACTCCACGCTCTTCACGGCGTCGATATAAGCCTTTACTCCCTTCTGCATCTCCTCGCCTACCTGGGCAAAATGACGCAGGAATTTTGGCTTGAAGCCCTGGGTCATACCGAGCGCATCAGCATAAACCAGCACTTGTCCATCACAACCGTTACCAGCTCCAATACCGATAGTTACAGCGTTTACCTGACGTGAAACTTCAGCCGCCAGTTTAGCAGGAACTTTCTCCAGAACGATGGCAAAACAGCCAGCCTTATCCAGTGCTTTAGCATCGCTGATCAGCTTCTCTGCCTCTGCATCTTCCTTGGCACGGATGCCGTAACCGCCAAACTTATTCACGCTCTGAGGAGTAAGTCCGAGATGGCCGCAAACAGGAATACCGGCATTGATGAGTGCCTGAACTGTATCCAGGATTTCCACGCCACCTTCCAGCTTCAGCGCATCCACGCCCGTCTCCTTCATCATTCGGCAGGCATTGCGCAAGGCATCTTCCTTGCAAACCTGATAGCTGCCGAAAGGCATATCACAGAGCACGAGTGCATGATTGCAGGCGCGGGCCACGCTGCGTGCGTGGTAAATCATCTGATCTACGGTGATAGGCAATGTATCAGCATTTCCAGCCATCACATTGCTAGCCGAATCACCTATCAGGATGGTATCGATGCCAGCTGCATCGATGATGCCTGCGGTTGTGAAATCGTAGGCAGTAAGCATCGTAACCTTCTCACCTGCCGCCTTCATTTCGGCGTAGGTCTTGGTTGTGATTTTCTTTTTGTCTGTAGATAAATATCCCATATAATTGTGTTTACTAAAAAGTTTCTACAATCTTCTCCAAGTCATCGTATCCGAATCCATTGTAATCGGCTATCACATAGTCGCTGTATGGCTGGATGCTCTCTGCTGAATTGGTAGTAGCGAGTCCGAGGGTAAATGCACCCGAAGCTCTCACTGCCTTCAGTCCGTTGAAGCTGTCTTCCAGCCCCACGCATTCCTCCGGCTTTGCTCCGAAACAGGCAGCACCCTTGAGATAACAGTCTGGATCCGGCTTGCTTTTGGCAAAATCTTCGCTGGTGAGCACGCGGTCAAAATTGATCTTGAACTCAGGATGATGCTTATACACCTGCTCCATCTTCTGCAGATTGCTGCTCGTCACCACAGCGCACTTCACTCCATGCGCCTTTACATCTTTCAGGAAAGTTTCGAATCCGGGAATGTAAGGAAACGACATATTCAGCTCGAACTCATCGAGCCGGTCTGTTATCTTAGCCTGTTCCGACTTGTAATCGGTGTATCCATCAATATGAGCGAATGTGGCATCATCAGAGAAGTACTTGTCGTAGATCTGAACCAGGGTCTGTCCCTTGATGCGAAGCGCAAAGTCAGGCATCTCCGGATGATACTCCCTGCCTATCATTCCCCAGAACACGGAATACTGGCTTTCGGTATCGAAAACCACGCCGTCTAAGTCGAATAATGCTGCTTTTATCATTACTTTTTATATTAAATAAATACTATCTAACATCTTTTTCGGGTGCAAAGGTACACATTTTTTTGCTAACAAGCCCCGAAATAACTACTAAATATACAAAAAAAGCTAATTTTATTTTGTTTTATCTACAATTTGCACTACCTTTGCATCGGTTTATATACATTAACTGAAGTTTCGCAAGTATCTCACCCACACGCCCTGAAAGGGCAGAAGCTCCTAGCCCAGGGCAGCGCCCTGGGTATACAAGCAATCAGCAAGGCGCCCTGTAAGGGCAAAAGCTTTGTATATTGCCTGGTATTTGAAGGCTTTTGCCCTTACAGGGCGACAGACTTGCACCCATCATTACCCAGGGCGATGCCCTGGGCTAGGAGCTTCTGCCCTTTCAGGGCGTGTGGAGCATACTTGCGAAACTTGAATACATTAATAAATATAGATAGAAAGAAACAAAAACAAGATAGAATGAATATCATAGAGAAATATTTCCCTCACCTCACCGACGAGCAGAAGAAGCAGTTCGCTGCCCTCGACGGTCTGTATCGCGATTGGAATGCCAAGATCAATGTCATCAGCCGCAAGGATATCGACAACCTCTACGAGCACCATGTGCTCCACTCTCTGGCTATTGCCAAGGCGATCAACTTCCGCCCGGGTTCAGAGATTCTCGACTTCGGATGCGGCGGTGGTTTCCCGGGCATCCCGCTCGCCATCCTCTTCCCTGAGTGCAAGTTCAAGCTCATCGACGGCACCGGCAAGAAGATCAAGGTGTGCAATGAGGTGGCTGGCGCTATCGGACTCAAGAACCTGGTGGCTGAACACCTGCGCGGCGAGGACGAGAAAGGCAAGTACGACTTCGTGGTGAGCCGTGCCGTGATGCAGTTGCCCGACCTGATGAAGATCATCAAGAAGAACTTCAAGAAGGCTGGTCAGAATGCCCTGCCCAACGGTTTGCTCTGCCTCAAGGGCGGCAATCTGAAGGAGGAGCTCAAGCAGTATTATAAGATTTCGGAAATCACCCCTCTCAGCACCTTCTTCGATGAGGAGTGGTTCAGCCAGGACAAGCAGCTGGTTTATGTTCCTGCTTAAATTAAAGAAAAAAGTAAAATGCTACATATCGAAAGATTCCAAGTCAACATGTTGCAGGAAAACTGCTACGTGGTCAGCGATGACACCCTCGAGTGCGTCATCATAGATTGCGGTGCCTTCTATCCAGAAGAGCGCAAGGCGATTACCGAGTATATCAGAAAGAACAATCTGAAGCCTGTTCATCTCCTCGTTACCCATGGTCATCTCGACCATAATTTCGGCAACGATACCATCTACCAGGAGTTCGGACTGAAGCCGGAAGTGGCACAGGGCGATGAGAAGCTGATGAAGGGTCTGGCTCATCAGGCAGAGACATTCTACCAGATGCAGCTCGACACCCAGTTCCCTCCTATCGGTCATTTCTTTGAGGAAGATGAAGTAATCAAGTTCGGCAATCACGAATTCACCATCATCGAGACTCCGGGCCACAGCAACGGCTCCGTATGCTTCTATTGCGAGGCAGAGCACGTACTCTTCTCGGGCGATACCCTCTTCAAGAGCTCCATCGGCAGAACCGATTTCCCTGGCGGCAGCATGTTCCGCATCATCAACAGCCTGCGCCATCTCGGCATGTTGCCGGATGAAACACAGGTGCTGCCAGGTCACGGTGAGGCTACCAGCATCGGCGAGGAATTGGCTCATAATCCATATATGGACCGATAGATTCAGGAAGATACAGCATTCAGAATTCCAAGGATTCAGAAGATACAGCATTCAGATGATTCAGAAGAAATCGAACACAGAGAAAATCATCCTGGGCATTGACCCCGGCACCAACGTGATGGGCTATGGCGTGATACGCGTCATCGGCAACAAGGCAGAACTGGTGGTGATGGGTGTCATCGACATGCGCAAGGAGAAAGATCCCTACTTGCGACTCGGCAGGATTTTCGAGCGGGTGACTGGCATCATCGACTCCTATCTGCCCGACGAGATGGCGATAGAGGCTCCCTTCTTCGGCAAGAATGTGCAGTCGATGCTCAAGCTCGGCAGGGCGCAGGGAGTGGCTATCGCTGCTGCCATCCACCACGACGTACCCATCCACGAGTACGCTCCGCTGAAAATCAAGATGGCGATTACCGGACAAGGTCAGGCTTCCAAGGAGCAGGTGGCGGCGATGCTGCAGCGCATGCTCAACATCCGGGAAGACGAGATGCCGAAATACATGGATGCCACCGATGCCCTGGGCGCTGCCTACTGCCATTTCCTGCAGATGGGCAGACCCGAAACGGGCGACAGGCACTATAGCAGCTGGAAGGATTTTGCTACCAAGAACGCTAGCCGCATAGGGAAAGGTACAGGTATGACGGGTCCGCAGGCAAAGCTTCTGGCGGCTATCAACCGTACCACGCACAAGTAGCACAGCCCGGGAACATCACCCTATTATCAAGCAACATATCAATAAAAAATAAGAGAGATGCAAAAGATTATCAGTATTCAGAATGGCGTAACCCGTATGCCGGAATGGCGTATGGCAGAGCCAGTTAACTTCGAGGCATGCGACGGCGAGCATATCGCTATCGTAGGTCCCAATGGTGGAGGTAAGTCGATGTTCGTGGACATCCTTGTGGGCAGACACCCGCTGTTGATGCACGATCCTGATTACGACTTTTCTCCTAGTACCAAGCCCCTGGTGAGCGACAATATCAAGTATATCACCTTCCGTGATACCTACGGAGGCGACAACGACCGCACCTACTTCCTGCAGCAGCGCTGGAACCAGCTGGAAATAGATGAGAACACGCCTATCGTCAAGGATAAGCTGGAAGAGGCTTATCAGATGGCTGGCGAAGATACGCCGGAGCGCAGACAGCTGCAGGAACACATCTACGAACTGTTCCACATGCACCACCTGCTCGACAAATACACCATCCTGCTGAGCAGCGGAGAGCTCCGCAAGTTCAAGCTTGCCTCTACCCTCTTCTCAGAGCCTCGCGTGCTGATCATGGACAACCCGTTCATCGGTCTGGATGCCGACACCCGCGACCAGCTCAAGGAGCTTCTCAAGTCACTCACCACCGAGCATCATCTGCAGATCATCCTCGTATTGAGTAAGAGCGATGACATCCCAGACTTCATCACCCACGTGGTAGAAGTGAAGGATATGAAGGTATATCCTAAGCTTACCAAGGAAGAATATCTGGCACAGCGCAACCCCATCCCTGCCCACGTATTATGCGAAGAATTAGAACAAGCCATCATCAACCTGCCATATAGCGACCGGGAATATCACAGTCAGGAAGTGGTGAAGATGAACAAGGTTCGCATCCAGTATGGCGAGCGCATCATCCTCAACGACCTCGACTGGACGGTTAACAATGGTGAGCGCTGGGCACTGAGCGGACAGAACGGTGCCGGCAAGAGTACCCTGCTCAGCCTGGTATGTGCCGACAATCCGCAGAGCTACGCCTGTGACATAGCCCTCTTCGGCAATCCTCGTGGCAGTGGCGAGAGCATCTGGGATATCAAGAAGCATATCGGCTATGTATCTCCAGAGCTTCACCGTTCCTATCAGCGTGATATGCCAGCCATCCGCATCGTGGCGAGCGGTCTTACCGATTCTGTGGGTCTCTATGTAAAGCCAAAGGAAGAGGATATGGACCAGTGCCGTTTCTGGATGAAGGTGTTCGGTCTGGAGGGTTTGGAAGACCGTGGTTTCCTGAAGCTGTCAAGTGGCGAGCAGCGCCTGGTACTTCTGGCACGCGCCTTCGTGAAGGATCCCGAGCTCCTCATCCTCGACGAACCTCTTCATGGTCTTGACAACAGAAACCGCCGCCTGGTAAAGGATATCATCGAGGCATTCTGCAAGCGAAAAAACAAGACGATGATCATGGTTACCCACTATAAGGAAGAGCTCCCAGCCTGCATCGACCACAGCATCTTCCTGAAGAGACATACGAAATAGATATCCGTGTAAACAATATTCAAGGAAGAGAGAATCAGACGAAAACGCCTGGAAAATGGGGAAAGAAGAGATTGAGAATTTTCCCTTAAGGATTTTTATTTTTTTCCTTAAGGGAAAATATATTTTTCCTTAAGGAAAACGACAGCTTCTCTTAAGAGTTTTTTCCGCAACGTTTAATCTGTAAAGTTATTTATCACCGCCAGTGCAGCAGACATCCTTTCGTGCAGCTGTCTTGGTTTTGTCGAGGTTAGCATAGTCTATCTATTGCAAAATACTCAATTAGTTTGTATTTTGCATAAATTTTTGAGAATATTATTCCTTTTTCTAAAATTATTATTGTACTTTTGCAAGCGTATTTACTTATTTTATAATAATGTATGGCAAAGAATGATGGACGATATATTGAAACAGATAAACGCTGGCGAGGTGTCAGGGGTGCAGTTCAAGGAACGCATTCTCGACAAATATGATATTGCCTGTGAGTTAG
>ERZ1023674.49-NODE-49-length-31351-cov-29.925390_pt1 | contig 31351 bp, 24 predicted proteins | sample MGYA00380343_ERZ1023674 | MGnify/ENA primary metagenome ERZ1023674 (study PRJEB33179, sample SAMN07448985) | human gut metagenome | biome: Human-gut; feature: Human associated habitat; material: Faeces | host: Homo sapiens | place: India: Bhopal | collected...
CCACCGTCCACGGCCACAACGAGTTCGCCGCCAAAGCCTGTCCCTGCTTCGACGTACAAAAAGAATACTGCTGATACGTTAAATTCGTGTTAAAGAATAAACGTCTTATACTTCTCACAAATAAAAAGACTATATTTGTAAACGTAAACTTTAGAGCCCAGTCGTGGGCTTTTAGTTATTAGGAAAAATAAATGGAGCTACCCGTGAGGACAGCTCCATTTTTTATATCTATTCAAGTACCTTATTATATAGAGAGCAAAAGCCTCTACGGCCCTGCTTACACGAGCACTACCGTCACACCTCGTGCAGCCTGTGCTCCCATGACGAGTGCCTGCTCTATATCGGCAGTCTTTGAAGGACCGCTGATGAATGTGCCGAAGTTGTACTTCGGATCCATTTCAATACGGGCATAAGCCTCGTGCATATTGTTCACCACCTTATCTTTCTCCAAGATGATGACGAGATACTCAGAAATGAAAAGCACGGCCTTCTCCTTCATCGTCTGTGGAATCCAGACGCAGCCGTTCTCTGCCACGCCCAATGCTCCACGAACTATTCCCACATCCGTGCCATTCAGTTCGTTGGCCTCTGCCACCGTATCGGGGTTCTTCTGAGCTATCGTTATCTCTGGAAGATGAGAGGCAAAAACCTTTGCCTCAGGATATGCTCTCTTCACCAGTTCGTCAAGGCTCTCGCCTTCCTTGGCCTCTATCACGTGTCCTCCCACTGACTCTGTCATCTCAACGAACTGTCTCAAAGTATCCTCGTATTGGATGCCCTTCACTTCCACGGCAGGCATATCGAATTGAACGTGCGTATTCTTACGCAGTTTGTTCAGCAATTCTTCTTTTTTCATTTTACTTTCCCCTCCTTCCATAATTGATGAAACGATTTCTTCGCAAACTTGGGCATGGCGTGTCCGATGCCCCATGCATTCAGATGGCTGAAGTGTGTACAGCACTCTGGCACAAGATTGGCAAGGGGTGCAAACTTCAGGGCCGTGGTATAGAGCGAAGGATGATCGAAGAGATACTTCATTCCGCAGGACATGGCTTTCTTGATGGGGTCGGCCTTGCCCAGCTTCTCCAAACTCTGACGCCACACATAAATCTGCGAGCCTGGTCCTACCTTGGAAGGACAGACATTGTCGCATGACAGGCACAGGGTGCAGGCTGATACGTTGTCGGCATACTGCTGTGGATTCTTCAGCATGCCCAGGTTAACACCGACAGGGCCGGGGATGAAATAGGTGTAACTGTAGCCTCCCGAACGGCGATAGACGGGGCAGGTATTCATACAGGCACCACAACGCATGCACTTCAGCGTCTGCCAGTGGTCTTTGTCGGCAAGGATGTCGCTTCTTCCATTGTCTACCAGCACCACGTGCATCTCGGCGCCTGGACGGGCCTGACGGAAATGGGAGGTATAAGTGGTGGTGGGCTGACCTGTACCGCAACGACAAAGCAGGCGCTGGAATACGGCCAAAGACTGATAGTCGGGAACCAACTTCTCTATACCCATTGCCACGATATGGAGCTTGGGCATGGAGGTTGTCATGTCGGCATTGCCCTCGTTGGTGCATACCACACAGTCGCCTGTGGCTGCCACACCAAAGTTGCAACCTGTCATTCCGGCTCCTGCCTCCATAAACTGGTCGCGGAGATGATGACGGGCGCAGCGGGTCAGGTATGTCGGGTCGTAGTTGCCTGTTTCCTTGGAGATGCCTTTCTCCTCAAACATTCTTCCCACTTCCTCACGCTTCAGGTGGATGGCGGGCATCACGATGTGGCTGGGCTTTTGGTGCAGCAACTGTATGATGCGCTCTCCCAGGTCGGTTTCCACCACATCAATGCCATGCTGTTCGAGGTAAGGATTCATCTCGCACTCCTCGGTAAGCATCGACTTCGACTTCACCATCTTTTTCACGTTGTGATCCTTGAGGATACCGAGCACTATCTCGTTGAACTCCTGTGCATCCTTTGCCCAGTGCACCTTGACACCACGGCTCTCCAGATTCTTGGAGAACATATCGAGGTAATCGGCCAGATGGGTGATGGTATGTTTCTTGATTTCTGACGCATGCTCGCGAAGGTCTTCCCATTCGGGCAACTGCTGCGCCATGTTGTCTCTCTTCTGGCGCACCGACCAGAAGGTGTTGTCGTGCCAGGTGGTCTTCTCTACGTTCTGCGTAAACTTCGCAGCTCTCTTGGAATGTTCTGTACTCATAGTCCTGCAGATAGTATTTGTACAACATGAATAAACTTGATGGGCATCTTCTCTTTCTTGGCAATGCCTGCCATGTGCATGAGGCACGAAGAGTCGGGACCGGTCACATACTCGGCACCTGTAGCCATGTGGCGACGAATCTTGTCCTCGCCCATTCGTGTGGACACGGCAGGCTCCTCGATGGAGAACATGCCACCGAAACCACAGCACTCATCCTTGCGCTCGGGCTCGTGGATGGTGATTCCTTCAACCATCTGCAACAGGTCGATGATCTTGTTGAAAGGAGCTACATGCTGCTCTGAGGGGGAGGAAAGTCCCAACTCCCTCACGCCATGGCAACTGTTGTGTACACTCACCACATGGGCAAACTTGCCCGGCACATGGTCGACCTTGAGCACATCGTGCAGAAACTCCACAATGTCCATAATCTTTTTTGAAGCCACGCAGTCGTGCTTGCCCTCCAAAATCTTAGGGTAATAAACTCTCACATAGGCTGCACACGAGGCAGAAGGTGCCACGATGTAGTCATAATCTTTGAAGATATCATCGAAGGTTTCTATCACCTTCATAGACTTGTCCTGAAAGCCAGCATTTGCCATCGGCTGACCACAACAGGTTTGTCTTTCTGGATATCCCACTTCAAGCCCATAATGTCTGAGCAACTTGTATGTAGCCACACCCGCTTCTGGATAAAGCGCATCTACATAGCAAGGGACGAATAATCCGACTTTCATTGTTGTATAAGAATCTTTTTGCTATAAATTTTATGTCTTGTATATGTACGGAAGTTTCGTATGTACTTCTCCACCCAACGAAAGTCGGGTATATTTTCTGTAACGTTTGCAAAAGTAATAAAAATATCACAAACTCAAAACATTCTTAAAAGAAAAATATTTTTATTGATATTATTTAATAGGCAAAGAAATTTGCAGAAGTCAAAAAAATGATGTAACTTTGCATCCAGAAATAGTGTATTTGACCTAAACAACCCAAATACAACCCTAAGCATTAGATACAATTCAAGAACAAACTTATAGTTATAAAAATAATGATGAAGAAACAGCTTAAGAAAGTCCTCGTACTGGGTTCCGGTGCTTTGAAAATCGGCCAGGCAGGTGAGTTTGACTATTCCGGTTCGCAAGCCCTCAAGGCTTTGCGTGAGGAGGGTATCAGTTCCATCCTCATCAATCCCAATGTTGCAACGATTCAGACAAGTGAAGGTATCGCAGACAAGGTTTATTTCTTGCCAGTGACACCTTTTTTTGTAACTGAAATCATCAAGAAGGAGCGCCCCGACGGCATCATGCTCGCATGGGGTGGACAGACTGGCCTCAACGTGGGTACAGAACTCTATCTTAGTGGTGTGCTCAAGGAATACGGTGTGCAGGTTCTCGGCACATCGGTAGAAGCTATCATGAACACCGAAGACCGCGACCTCTTCGTGAAGGAGCTCAACAAGGTTGACCTCAAGGTGCCGGTAAGCCACGCCTGCGAGAACATGGAAGAGGCTGTCGACGCTGCCCGCAAGATAGGCTATCCTATCATGATTCGTTCGGCTTATGCCCTTGGCGGTCTCGGCTCTGGTGTCTGCAAGACTGAGGAGGAGTTCAAGGAGATTGCTGAGTCGGCCTTTACCTTCGCTCCTCAGGTGCTCGTAGAGGAGAGCCTGAAGGGATGGAAGGAGATTGAGTTTGAGTGCATCCGTGATGCGAACGACCGTTGCTTCACCGTTGCCTCTATGGAAAACTTCGACCCACTGGGTATCCACACGGGTGAGTCTATCGTTGTGGCTCCTACCTGTTCTCTCACCGACGAGCAGGTGAAGATGTTGCAGGACATCGCCGTGAAGTGTGTGCGTCACCTCAACATCGTGGGTGAGTGCAACATCCAGTATGCTTTCAATGCTGAGACCAACGACTACCGTATCATCGAGATCAACGCTCGCTTGAGCCGTTCTTCTGCCCTCGCTTCTAAGGCTACAGGTTATCCGCTCGCTTTCGTTGCTGCCAAGATTGCCCTCGGTTATACGCTCGACCAGATTGGCGAGATGGGTACTCCTAACTCAGCTTATGTGGCTCCATCACTCGACTATATGATCTGCAAGATTCCTCGTTGGGACCTTACCAAGTTTGCCGGTGTAAGCCGCAAGATTGGTTCTTCCATGAAGTCTGTAGGCGAAATCATGTCTATCGGCCGTTCATTCGAGGAGATGCTCCAGAAGGGTCTCCGTATGATTGGTCAGGGAATGCACGGTTTCGTTGGCAACGACCACACCAAGTTCGACAACCTGGATGAGGAGCTTTCCAACCCTACCGACCTCCGTATCTTCGCCATCGCCCAGGCTCTGGAGGAAGGCTACACCATCGAGCGCATCGAGGAGTTGACCAAGATTGACCCTTGGTTCATCGAGCGCATGAAGAATATCGTAGATTACAAGCACAAGCTTTCTGAATATAATACTTTGGAGGAGATTCCTGCCGAGGTATTGCGCGAGGCTAAGGTATTGGGCTTCTCTGACTTCCAGATTGGCCGCTTCGTATTGAAGACTCAGAACACCAATATGGAGAAGGAGGTGCTCGCAGTTCGTGCCCAGCGCAAGAAGCTGAACATTCTGCCTGCCGTAAAGCGCATCCCTACTGTGGCTAGCGAGCATCCTGACCTCACCAACTATCTCTACATGACTTACGCCGTAGAGGGTTACGACATCAACTACTACAAGAACGAGAAGTCTGTCATCGTTCTCGGTTCGGGTGCTTACCGCATCGGTTCTTCTGTAGAGTTCGACTGGTGTTCAGTAAACGCCATCAACACAGCCCGCAAGTTGGGTTACAAGTCAATCATGATCAACTACAACCCGGAGACCGTATCTACCGACTACGATATGTGCGACCGTCTCTACTTCGATGAGCTTTCATTCGAGCGTGTACTCGATGTCATCGACCTGGAGTCACCACGTGGTGTGATTGTTTCAGTAGGTGGTCAGATTCCAAACAACCTGGCTATGAAGCTCCATCGCCAGTCTGTGCCAATCCTGGGTACATCTCCTGTCAACATCGACCGTGCCGAGAACCGCGGTAAGTTCTCTGCCATGCTCGATAAGTTGGGCATCGACCAGCCTAAGTGGAGCGCCCTCACCTCTATGGAGGATGTTCAGAAGTTCATCGACGAGGTAGGCTATCCTGTTCTCGTTCGTCCATCTTACGTTCTTTCCGGTGCAGCCATGAACGTTTGCCACGATGATGATGAGTTGCGTCGCTTCCTGGAGGCAGCTTCTGAGGTTTCTAAGGAGTACCCAGTAGTTATCTCCCAGTTCATGACAGAGACCAACGAGATTGAGTTTGACGGTGTGGCCCAGAACGGTGAGATTGTAGAATATGGTATTTCAGAGCACGTAGAGTATGCGGGTGTTCACTCAGGTGACGCTACCATGACCTTCCCTGCTCAGCAGATTTCCTTCGCTACAGCCCGTCAGATCAAGAAGATTTCACGTGCCATCGCCAAGGAGCTCAACATCTCGGGTCCTTTCAATATCCAGTACTTGGCTAAGGGTCGCGATGTGAAGGTGATCGAGTGTAACCTCCGTGCATCCCGTTCATTCCCATTCGTGAGCAAGGTATTGAAGCGCAACTTCATCGAGACTGCTACCCGCATCATGCTCGATGCTCCATACCAGAAGCCAGACAAGTCTGCTTTCGATATCGACCGCATGGGTGTGAAGGCTTCACAGTTCTCATTCGCCCGTTTGCAGAACGCCGACCCAGTTTTGGGTGTGGACATGAGCTCTACCGGTGAGGTAGGTTGTATGGGTGATACTTTCGAGGAGGCATTGCTCAACTCATTGATTGCCACCGGCTACAAGATTCCTTCAAAGGACAAGGGCATCATGCTTTCAAGCGGTGGTGCGAAGGAGAAGGCTTCTCTGCTCGATGCTGCCCAGGCGCTGGTGAAGAATGGTTACACCATCTACGCTACAGCCGGTACTGCGAAGTTCCTCAACGAGAACAACGTGAAGGCTACAGCCGTAGGATGGCCTGATGAGGACCACAAGGATATTCCTAACGTGATGCAGATGATTGCCGACCACAAGTTCGACCTCATCGTCAACATCCCTAAGAATCACACCAAGCGTGAGCTCACCAATGGTTACAGAATCCGTCGTGGCGCCATCGACCACAACATTCCTCTGATCACCAATGCCCGTCTGGCTTCCGCCTTCATCGAGGCATTCTGCACATTGAGCCAGGATCAGCTTCAGATTAAGAGCTGGCAGGAGTACGAGTAAATTCGCACGCAGATTGCGCAGATTACGCAGATATTTATAAAATACGCCCTGTAAGGCAAGGCACAAGTTCTAGATTGTGCCCAAGCCTTATGGGGCTCTTTTTTATTCTCTACCATGAGAAAAAGGAGGCGAAATGATGGCTATCTCATTATTTTATTGTACCTTTGCAAACAGAAATAAGAATAAAGAATGATAGTTTGTATAGCAGAGAAACCCAGTGTTGCCAAAGACATAGCCCGCATCATAGGCGCAAACTCGGCACACGACGGATATATGGAAGGTAACGGATACCAAGTAACCTGGACCTTCGGCCACTTGTGTGAGCTGAAGGAACCCGACGACTATACCCCCATGTGGAAAAGATGGAGCCTTTCGGCCCTGCCCATGATTCCACAAAGATTCGGCATCAAGCTCATCAATGACGAAGGCATCAAGCGACAGTTTGGTACCATAGAGCGACTGATGCAGGCGGCCGACAGCATCATCAACTGTGGTGACGCCGGACAGGAAGGTGAGCTCATACAGAGATGGGTGATGCAGAAAGCACAGGCCAAATGTCCCGTAAAGCGACTCTGGATTTCATCAATGACCGATGAAGCCATCCGACAGGGATTTCAGGAACTGAAAGACCAGAGTGAGTATCAGCCGCTCTACCTTGCCGGACTCTCACGTGCCATAGGCGACTGGATACTCGGAATGAACGCCACACGTCTATACACCCTGAAATACGGACAGAACAGACAGGTGCTCAGCATAGGACGTGTGCAGACTCCCACCCTTGCACTCATCGTGAACCGACAGAAAGAAATCGACAACTTCGAGCCAGAACCCTACTGGGTGCTTGCCACCATCTATCGCGACACACAGTTTACTGCCACAAGCGGTAAATTCACCAGCAAGGAGGAAGGAGAGAAAGCATTCAGCACCATCGCCGGAAAGCCCTTCACCGTGACTGCTGTCACCAAGAAGAAAGGCACCGAGGCGCCACCTCACCTCTACGACCTCACATCGCTGCAGGTGGACTGCAACAAGAAGTTCAGCTATTCTGCCGACATGACGCTCAAGCTCATACAGAGCCTCTACGAGAAGAAATTTACTACCTATCCTCGTGTGGACACCCAGTTTCTTACCGACGACATCTACCCCAAATGTCCTCAGATTCTCAATGGTGTGAGTCAGGCAAAGATCAACAGCCAGCAGAAATACCTGCCCCTGATACAGCAACTGGCAGCAACAGGAAAGAAACTGCCCAAGAGCAAAAAGGTGTTCGACAACAGCAAAGTGACCGACCACCATGCCATCATCCCTACAGGAGTGCCACCCTCGGGACTTACAGATATGGAAGCCAATGTGTACGACCTCATTGCCAAGCGCTTCATCAGTATCTTTTATCCTGACTGCAAGTTCTCTACCACAACCGTCCTGGGCGAAGTAATCGGCGAGACTGACGGTAAAGAACAGAAGGTGGAATTCAAAGTGAGCGGCAAGGAAATACTCGAACCAGGCTGGAGAGATGTATATGCCAAGGAGTCAAACAACAAAAACACCGACGAGGAGGAGACGGACGGCAACAACAGCAAGAAGGAAAACGTAGAAGAACGCACCCTGCCTGCATTCGTGAAGGGAGAGAGCGGTGACCACAAGCCTACACTCACGGAGAAGTGGACCACACCGCCCAAATACTACACCGAAGCCTCGCTGCTCAGAGCCATGGAGACGGCTGGAAAGTTTGTGGAAGACGAAGAACTGCGCGCAGCCCTGAAGGAGAACGGAATAGGCAGACCTTCATCGCGTGCCGGCATCATCGAAACCCTCTTCAAGCGACACTACATAAGGCGACAGCGAAAAAACCTCGTTGCCACACCTACGGGTATCGAACTCATCGACACCATCAACGAGGAACTGCTGAAAAGCTGCGAGCTGACAGGTATCTGGGAGAAGAAGTTGCGCGACATAGAGCACAAGACCTACGACCCTGCCGACTTCATCAACGGACTGAAGGAACAGATCAACCAGATTGTGAAAGACGTGCTGTCGGACAACAGCGCACGCCACGTCACCATAACCACCGAGGAAGACCTCAAAAAAAAGCCTGCAGCCAAGAAAACTACGGCAAGAAAGCCTTCGGCGACTGGAACATCGCAGCCTGCGACTCCTGCGGCAAACGAAGACCCAATGGTAGGCAAGCCCTGCCCACTGTGTGGAAAGGGAACCATCATCAAGGGAAAGACAGCCTACGGATGCAGCAACTGGAAGGAAGGATGCCAGTACAGACTGCCATTCGACAAGATGTAAATCTCTGAGTTTCGCATGTACGGAAGTTGAGTAAATCTCTGGTAAGAAAAAATAATTCACCCCTTTTTACGTTATCCTAATATGAAACATATTAGACGGAACACAATGCTCTTGCTCATCAGCAGCCTCCTGCTGATGAGCTGTGGAGCAGACAAGTATATGAAGAAAGGCGAGAAGTTTCTTGCCTTAGGCGAATACTACGATGCCGCCGACCAGTTCAAGCAGGCTTACACGCGTACGCCAGCCAAGGAGCGCGACACCCGTGGAAAACGGGCTCTGAAGATGGCTCAATGCTACCAGCGCATCAATGCCACACCCAAAGCCATAGCTGCCTATCGAAACGCCATACGCTACAACCAGGCATCGAAGGAAGACCAACTGGCCTATGCACGACAGTTGCTCAAGAATGGCGACTACCGACAGGCAGAGAAGGTGTTTCTGATGCTCAAAGACTCCATGCCTGGAAACCAGCTCGTTGCCAACGGACTGAAGTCGGCACAGATGGCACCCGAATGGAAGAAGCAGGGAAGCCGATACATCGTAAAACGCATGGATGTATTCAACTCACGACGCCACGACTATTCGCCCGTACTCTTCGGCGATGACTACGACCAACTTTATTTTACCTCGACACGCAACGAGGCGCTGGGAGACGAACTGAGTGGAATCACAGGCACCAAGGCTGGCGACATCTTCCTCTCAGAAAAAGACGACCGAGGGAAATGGAGCAAACCCGAGGCCATAGGCACCGGACTGAACACCGACTATGATGAGGGAGCCTGCTGCTTTACGCCCGATGGCAGGGAAATGTATCTCACCCAGTGTGTCACCGACCCCTCATCGCCACGTTATGCACAGATAGCCACCTCACCACGTTCGGATGCGGCTTGGGGAAAAGCCACGATGCTGGAAGTGACGAAAGACACACTGAGCAGCTATGCCCATCCTGCCATCTCGCCCGATGGAGAATGGCTCTACTTCGTTTCCGACATGCCTGGAGGAATGGGCGGACTCGACATCTGGCGTGTCAGACTTACGGCTGCCGGACTGGGAGGAGTAGAGAACCTTGGCGAACCTGTCAACACTCCTGGCGACGAGATGTTTCCTACCTTCCGTCCCAATGGCGACCTGTACTTCAGCAGCAACGGACATCCCGGACTGGGCGGACTCGACATCTACATAGCCAAAGTAGATGCCAAGACACGCCAATACAAGATAGAACATCCTGGTTATCCACTCAACTCAGAGGGCGACGACTTCGGAATGACCTTCGAGGGGCCTCACAACCGAGGCTTCTTCTCGTCCAACCGTAAAGACGGACGCGGATACGACCATATCTACTCGTTCGAGAACCCCGAAATCGTTACCACCATCAAGGGATGGGTTTACGAGATGGGCGGTTATGAGCTTACTGCCGCACAGGTAATGGTGGTGGGCAACGACGGAACCTACAAGAAACTGCCGGTCAAGGGCGACGGCTCTTTCACTCTTCCCATCAAGCCTCATGTGGACTATCTGCTGATGGCATCGTGCAAGGGATTCCTCAATCACAAGGAAGAACTGCGTGTCGACACCGCCAAAGAGAGCAAGGAATATGTGTTGCAGTTCCCCTTGGCTTCTATCACAGCCCCGGTTCTTATCGACAACATCTTCTACGATTTCGACAAAGCCACCCTTACACCTGCCAGCACCAAGGCTCTCGACGAGCTCACAGCGCTGCTCAAGGAGAACCCTAATGTAACCATTGAGTTGGGAGCCCATTGCGACTATAAGGGAAGTGCCGAATACAATCAGCGCCTCTCGCAACGAAGGGCTCAGGCTGTAGTCGACTATCTCATCGCCCACGGCATAGCCAAAGACAGGCTCACGCCAAGAGGTTACGGATGGGAAAAGCCGAAGACCGTACGCAAGAAGATGACCGAGAAATATCCATGGCTCAAGGAAGGCGACGTGCTCACCACCGAGTTTATCACCAAGCAGACCAAAGAGCATCAGGAAATATGCAACCAGCTGAACCGACGCACCGAGTTTATCGTGCTGCGTACTACCTACGGACTCTTCGACGAGAAGGGAAATCTGAAGAATCCGCCTCAGCCCAAACAAAAGAAAGAAAACAAAAACGCAGAAGACGTCTTCGACATCGACTTCTGACAATAAGCAATAACACTACATCATGACCAAGATATTACCAGAAGAGTTTATACAGCAAACCCAGGAACTGATGGGTGAGGAAATGTTTGCGCAACTTTCCGACGCCATCTGTCATTCAGAGCCGCCAACAAGTATCAGACTCAATCGGTTCAAAGCGCCACAGGGAACGCATCTTGCCGACAATAGCAGCACAGATGCTGAAGCCGAAGCGAAGACACATAATGAGTCGGAAAAAACGGCTGCCTCTATTGTGCCCTGGTGTCCCGACTATGGCAGATACCTTACAGAAAGGCCCAACTTCACCTTCGACCCACTCTTCCATGCCGGTCTGTATTATGCCCAGGAAGCCTCTTCCATGTTTGTCGACCTCGTGGTAAGACAACTCATTCACGAGCCTGTTGTCATGCTCGACCTTTGTGCTGCACCTGGCGGAAAGTCAACAGCCGTGCGTAATGTCCTTCCCGACGGCAGTCTGCTCTTCAGCAATGAACCCATGCGCACACGAGCACAGATTCTCGCAGAGAACATGCAGAAGTTCGGACACCCCGACGTTATCGTTACCAATAACTACCCCAAGGATTTCCAGAAGGCTGGCGTTCTCTTTGATGTCATCCTCGCTGATGTGCCCTGTTCGGGAGAAGGCATGTTCCGCAAAGACGACGGGGCAATAAGCGAATGGAGCATTGACAATGTAAACAACTGCAGTTCTCTGCAACGCAGCATCATCGAGGACATTTGGCCCTGCCTCAAACCTGGCGGACTGCTTATCTACTCTACCTGCACCTTCAACAAACTCGAGGACGAGTTGAACGCAGCCCACATCATCTACATGAAGGGAGCAGAACCTGTAGAACTCGATATTGACGAGGCGTGGGGCATCACGGGCAATCTGACTCACCACAATTTTCCTGTATATCGTTTTCTGCCTGGCAAGACACGCGGCGAAGGTCTCTTCCTCACCGTCATGCGAAAGAACGAGGATGCAGAGACACTCGATATCAAATCCGACAGATATAACAAGAGCAGAAAAAAAATAAAGGGAAAAAGCAGGGGCGACTCACCCTATTTACACATCCCCCAGGACTGGATCAATCATCCAGAATCCTATCAGGGCGCACGCATAGGCGATCATCTGTACGCCATATCGGAGTCATGGAGCAACATCTTTGACAGCGCATCTCCCAACCTCAAAGTTCTGCACGCTGGCATCGAGATAGGAACCATTAAAGCCTCCCTCATTCCTGCACAAAGTCTGGCGCTGTCTATCGACTTGTCACGCCAAACTTTCCCACAGGTAGAACTCAATTATACCGATGCCTTGCGCTATCTGCGCAAAGAGGCTGTCAATCTGCCTGAAGACACACCGCGCGGCTATGTGCTCGTCACCTATCGTGGAATTCCTTTAGGCTGGGAGAAGAACATCGGCAACCGAGCCAACAATCTCTACCCACAAGAATGGAAGATAAAGAGCAGCCACGTACCCGAAACCGACAAGCCTGTCATCACATGGTAAAACAGCAAGAAATAAGCCTCATCGCATGCATTGCCCAGAATGGCGCCATCGGTTTTCACAACCATCTGCTCTACCCTATCAGGCAGGACATGCAGCGATTCAAGACGCTCACCACGGGACATACCGTCATCATGGGCAGGATGACTTATCTGTCGTTGCCCAACGGACCTTTGCCCAACAGGCGCAACATCATCATCTCCAAGACAATGAGGAAGGAACAGAGTGCAGAGATGACATCTGCGAATGAAGCAGAATCAAAAAACAGAGAATTGTCTCATGCATCAGCACTTCAATACGAGGTGTGCCGCAGTTTGGAAGAAGCCCTTTCCCGATGCCGCGACCAAGGCGAGAAAGAAGTGTTCATCATCGGCGGAGCCATGCTCTATCGGTCAGCCCTCAGTCTTGCCACTCGTCTGTACCTCACCATCGTAGAAGATACGCCACAACAGGCAGATGCCTTCTTTCCTCTCACAGCCAACGAGGTGGAATGCTTAAACCAAGCAGGATGGAAGAAAGTGAAGGAGGAGACACATAACGAAGGCAAACTCACATTCCGATTTGTGGACTTAGAGAAATGTTTGAAAAACGTAAAAATAAAGACAACAAAATCATGCTGAAAAAATTATTCGGTTTTGACCCAGCTCAAAACAAGTTGAAAACAGAGATTGTGGCAGGTATTACCACCTTCCTCACCATGGCCTACATCCTGGCCGTAAACCCCAACATCTTCAGTAGTCTTGCCTCTCAGGGCATGGATACACACGCAGTATTCACCGCCACAGTACTGGCTGCTGTAGTAGGAACACTCATCATGGCAATATATGCCAAGAAACCTTTCGGACTGGCTCCCGGCATGGGACTGAACGCCTTCTTTGTCTTCACCGTATGCCTCACCATGGGCTATCCCTGGCAAATGGCGCTAACGGCAGTACTTATCGAGGGTTTCATCTTTATCATCCTGTCAGCAACAGGCATTCGTTCGCTGATGGTTGATGCCATTCCTGCCTCTCTGAAACGTGCCATTGGTGCAGGTATCGGCCTCTTTATCGCCTTCATAGGTCTGAAGAATGCAGGCATCGTAGCTGCCAATGCCGCCACTCTTGTGACGATAGGAAAAATAACAGAAGGCTCAGCCCTGTTGGGTGCCATAGGCATCGTCATCACCAGTGTGCTTGTCATCAAGAAAGTGCCTGGAAGTCTGCTTATCGGCATCATCGCCACCACGCTGATTGGTATTCCTATGGGCATTACGAAGATTACGGGTCTGATAGACATTCCTCCTTCGATTACCCCCATTTTCTGTCAGTTTGACTTCTCCCGCATTTTCTCTATCGACATGGTAATCATTGTGCTGACATTTCTCTTTATCGATATGTTCGACACTATGGGCACCCTGGTTGGCGTATGTACCAAGGCTGGCATGATGAGCCCAGACGGCAAGATACATGGACTGAACAAGGCTTTCATGGCAGATGCTGTGGCAACAGTGACAGGAGCCTGCTTCGGAACCAGTACCACCACTACATACGTGGAGAGTGCATCAGGCGTAGCCCAGGGCGGTAGGACAGGTCTCACGGCTTTTGTCACAGCAGTCTGCTTCCTGATAGCATTGTTCTTCGCTCCCCTGTTCTTGTCAGTTCCTGCTGCCGCTACCACTCCTGTGCTCGTCATCGTGGGCTTGTTTATGATGTCGCCCATCAAGGATATCAATATGAACGACTATGCCGAGTCGATTCCTGCCTTCATCACCATCGTGATGATGCCGCTCACATATAGCATTTCCGACGGAATCCTGTGCGGTATGATTAGTTATGTACTTATCAACGCACTGTGTGGAAGCTTCAAGAAGTTGAGCATCACCATGTGGGTATTGGCGATTTTATTCGTACTGAAGTATATTTTCATTTAGAGAAGTTAAAGAAGTTAGAGAAGTTAAATTCTCTAACTTCCCTATCTGCGAAAGCCCCCCGTTACTTATATATGAAATAAGAGCCTCCATCGCTCTTACAGTATTTTTTGAGCAACGACTGTATGTATTCGGCATTGGCACGCACCTGTTGCTCGTTTCCATCATAGCCATTAATAAGCACCACAAGATGAGAGGTGTCTGACATCATCTTGGTGCGCTCATTGTCGCTGGTTGGCGTTCCAACGCCTCCCAGACTGTCTCTGTATACAGGCAGTCCCTCGATATTGATGTTTCCTCTTCCTATTCCCTCGTAAGGTTCACCGGCCTTGCCAACGCCCAGTGTTAGTGTATCGCCCTCAAACTTGTCGGCATCAAATCCTCCGATGCTGTAACCGAATGCGATGCTGGCAAGGTTGACCAGGTCGACGAGCGTGTCTCTCTGATAGAGTTGTTTGCCCTGAAGCATTCTCCTGATGAGCGCCTCGGAAGCAGGACGATAGCGCGAAGGATCTTTTCCGCAGGCACGATAAACCTTCCTTGTGGCGGCAATGCCACTCATTTCCTTCAGCGACTCTGTAGTCAGCGTGTCTCTGTATTTCTCGCCAAGGGCGTTAATCTCGTCCCACAGTTCCTGGCAATAAGGCGAATTCTGTACATGGGCTTCCACACAAGCCCCTACGAATTTGGGGCAAACTGTTTCTATCTCTTCTGATACGATAATTTTCATTTGTTGTATGTTTTAGTTGAAGATTCCATTGCTGTTGCAAAAATACAAAACTTTTCTGACAGTAGACGAAGGTATCAGGTATAAAAAACAAGAATCCCTGCAAATCTTACGATTTACAGGGTTTATCTTGGGTGGAAGGTGGGACTCGAACCCACGACATTCAGAACCACAATCTGACGCTCTAACCAACTGAACTACATCCACCATTTGGCTTTAAAAAGAGTTATTTCTTTTAAGCGAGTGCAAAGGTACGGAATTTATTTGGAATAACCAAACAAATTCCGCATTTTTTTCTAAAAAATTACTTTGCAGGAGTTGCAGGCACCGCAGGAGCAGCCTTTTCAGCAGCATTCTGAGCAGCAGGAGCAGCATTCTGAGCAGCAGGCGCAACCTTCTTGGCAGCATCGCTGTTAGCACCTGGCATAGCAGGCAGCGCTGTCTGTTCCTGTGTAGCACCTTCCATCACGCTATTGTCGCCGATAGCCTGAGGAGCCACATAAGCACAAGCAACACTGAGGACAACCATCGCCGCAGCGAGTCCCCATGTCAATTTTTCCACTAAGTCGGTAGTCTTGCGAACTCCCATGATAGAGTTGGTTGAAGAGAAGTTGGAAGCAAGTCCACCACCTTTAGATTCCTGGATGAGCACGATGAAAATCATCAGCAATGAAGCCAGGACGATTAAAACTACAAATAATGTGTAAGCCATTTTTGATTTTTGTTATTTATTATTTTTACTATTTATTATCAGTTTCTCCAAGAATCGCATCTGGTCTGTATAGTATGCGCTCTTGTTGGGTTGTTTATGATAGAGTCGCTCTATGATTTCGTGCGCTCTCTCGTACTTGCCCTGTTTGATATAGATGCGTGCGAGTGTTTCGGTGAAGATACCGCTGTTCTCTGTAGTCTCGCTGTTGCTGTTGACCTCGTCGTCATCTATGGCCGGTTTGTACTCCAGCTCAGCATCAGCTGTAGCATCGAGCTTAGGCAACTGAAATCCTCCATCGTCAATGAAGTCGTCGATAAGCGCCAGCGTGCGTGAGGAGTTGTTGTCCTTTTCCTGTTCCGCATCTTCTGTCTCCATCAGATAAGCCACATAGTCGACGGCAGCGTCGGCAGGCGTAGGCTTTCGCTTGTTTTTCAGTGCCGCGTCTTTCTCCTCTTCGGCATCATTGGGTATCGACTCGAGGAAGTTGTCTATCAAGTCGGAAGTTCGGTCGGAAGCATTGTTGGCATTTTCTGCCTTCTTCTCTTCCCGATTGGTTTCCTTCTTGAGTTGATAGTGAGCCGCCTCCACCATTCTGAAGATTACCTTTCGGTCGGTGATATAGATAGCAGCCTTTCTCAGTTCCTCGTCAAAACTCGGGTCGTGGAGCAGGTAGAGGTTCTGCAACATCAAAAGGCGGGCTGTCTGATAGTACGGATAGAGTGCTAACAGTGCCCGGAGATCATAAAGCGTCTCCTTGTTCATCTCCTCAGGATGTTGTATCAGTCTACTTAATTCCACGTTATAATTTCGCGTTATATTTTATTTCCTAATCTTTATATACAGAGTGTCGGCATTTGATTCTTCACCCTTTACTCATTTACCAGTTGGCCACGGTAGCATTGAAGATCTGTTCCACCAGGTCTTTCACCATCTGTGTGACGAGTTCTTCCTGTACGGCGTTCAGACTCTGCGTTGTGTCATAGCTCTTGGTAGAGGTAAACTGGCGCTCGAAGTCCTCGGCATGGTTCTTGTTGTTGGTGAATCTCACATTGACAGTCATCGACAGCTCGGTCTGTGCAGAGTATCCCTCACTCGATACCGACTTGTTTCGCTGACTGTACTGTGTGATTTCTCCCTCTATCTTGAGGTCTCCATTTCGCTTCACCTGTATCAGTCGGGTGTGGCTGGCGAACTCATCCTTCAGCTGATTGTTGAACATCGGTCCCATAGGTCCCCAGACATAGGAGCTGCGAATAGGGAACTCGGCAAGCTCTATGGTCTTGGTTTTGGTATAGTCGATGCTGGCACCATTGAAGGCATACTTTACCGAGCATGCAGCCGTGGTGGCGATAATGGCGAAGATTACACCTATTATATATATATGCTTGAAGAGATGCTTCATTTTGTTATTTTCTTCTTGTCGTCTTAGCCTCTTGGCTTCTTTTATTTCTTCACATCGTCGTCATCGTCGTCCTCAGCCTCGTCGTTGTCGCCGAGCTTGTATGCCTTGATGCGTCGATACAGAGTTCTGTCGGATATTCCCAGCTCTTTGGCAGCTTTCTTTCGGTTGCCGTTGTTGCGTTCCAGTGCTTTCTCCACCATCTGCTTGCCCAGGTCGTTGAGGTTGAGCGTTTCCGCCTCATGTATTTCCTCCACTTCGGCATCCTCTGTGAATGGATGGTGCAACGCCTCGCTTTCCTTTTCGACAGGGGCTGGATAGCTTATGGGGGTTATGGGTGTCAGGGGCTGTGGTTCGGCAAAGCCTTTGGCTCCGTTGAGCTGTCGTGCCTCGTCGAGCTGTTTGCGCAGCGAGTTCATGTCGCGCCGCAGGTCGCTAACGTTGCCCCTCAGTTCGTAGAGAATCTTGTAGAGCAGTTCGCGCTCACTCTCATAGCTGTGGGTTCCTCCCTGCCCTGGTGCGATGGTAGCCAACTGTGTGGTCTCCTCGTCTTGCGGAATGAACCTGAGCAGCGTCTGTGCGTCGATTTCCCTTTCCTCGCTCAGTACCGACATCTGTTCGGTAATGTTCTTGAGCTGTCTCACGTTGCCAGGCCATTTGTATTTCAGCATGATGGCCTTGGCGTCATCGGTAAGCACAATTTTAGGCAGTTTGTACTTCTCGGCCATCTGCATGGCGAAGAGTCGGAACAAGAGCAGGATATCGTTTCCCCTCTCTCGCAGAGGCGGCATCATGATGGGTATGGTGTTGAGGCGATAGTACAGGTCTTCGCGGAAGCGTCCCTCGCTGACGGCCTTTCTCATGTTGACATTGGTAGCCGCCACGATGCGCACATTCGTCTTGCGCACTTCCTGTCCGCCCACGCGTATGTATTCTCCCGTCTCGAGCACTCTCAGCAGTCTTGCCTGTGTGGCGATGGGCAGTTCGCCCACCTCATCGAGGAAGATGGTTCCCTTATTGGCGATGCCGAAATACCCCTCGCTCTCGCCTATGGCTCCGGTGAACGAACCTTTCTCATGACCGAAGAGCTCACTGTCGATGGTTCCCTCAGGAATGCTTCCACAGTTGATGGCGAAATACTTCTCCCGTCTGCGTGGAGAATTGTCGTGAATGACCTTCGGAATGATTTCCTTTCCCACGCCGCTTTCTCCGATGATGAGCACAGAAAGATCAGTCGGTGCCACCTGCAGGGCGACATCGAGAGCTCGGTTCAATTCGTCGCTGTTGCCTACGATATTGTACCTCAATTTGATCTTCTGAAGTTCAGATGTATTCATTTAGCTGCCAAAATTACGCATTTTTTTTGAATTAACTGCAATATTGGCCTGAAAATAGTCCTTTTTTAACGTTTAGCCTCTGGCGAATCCGCTTTCTTCTTTGGAATAGCGAATCTCACCTTCTCGCTGTCGTCTCTTTTCTCGTGGAAGAGTTTGGGCAGTGGGTTCTCGCAGGCCTCGTCGTAACTGCTGCGATATCTGAAGGTGTCGATGGCCAGATAGACGGCATTTCTGAAGGCAGACTCATCGGCAGTATTTGTACCTGCAATCTCGTATCCGGGCGTGATATCAGCGCTGGTTCGGATGACAGGCATTCCTGCTGTATAGATAACGCCCCGTCCGTCGTTGATCGACTTGAATGGAGCTGTGGCCTGGTCGTGATACATGGCCAGAACACCATCAAACTCTCTGAAGTCGCCATTGCCGAAGAAGTCGTCGGCAGGATAAGGTCCGAAGGCCTGTACGCCCTTGCCTGCCAGCTCGTCGATGGCTGGAATGATGATTTCCATTTCCTCGTTTCCGCAGCTTGTCTCCTCATTGTTCTTGGGGTTGAGTGCCAGCACGGCGATACGTGGATTGCTGATGTTGAAGTCGCGCTTGATGGTTTGCTGGAAGAGGGTTGCCTTCTCTACGATTTTCTCTGCCGTGATCTGTGCAGCAACCTCTTTGAGCGGCAGTTTCTCCGTCACCGAAGCGATGCGCAGCGTATCGCCCACGAGGATACTGAGTCCCTTCTTTCCCTCACCGAGACAGGTCTCGATGTAGTGCTTGTGTCCCTTGAAGGCGAAGCCCTCGATGAATGCGTTCTGACTGTTGATAGGTGCTGTCACCAACACATCATACAGATCGTCTCTGAAGTCGGTCATGGCTCTGTCGAGTGCCTTCACCGCAGCCTGTCCCGACTCCTCTGTAGGCACACCCATGTCCACCTTCACCTCCTCCTCGACAGCCGCCAGAAGGTTGATGCGTCCTTCCTCGGCGTCTTCGGCCTTCTGGATGATGGAGAACTGCGCGGGCAGGTTCATGGCCTTGCGGTAGTAGGCTGCCACCTTGGGCGAGCCATAGACGATAGGCGTGCAAAGCTCCAGCATCTCGGGCTCTGCAAAGGTTTTAAAGATCAGTTCGTATCCGATACCATTGGTATCTCCATGGGTGATAGCCACCCTGATTTTCTTGTTGTCCATTTTGGATTCTTATTTTATTGTAGAAAGAGCAGCCTCGAGCTGCTTGATTAGTATTTTCTTTTTCTTTTCGGGCGCATAGACGAAGCCAATGACAGCCATGCTGCCCCGTGTCCTCATCACGTAGGGTCCGCCCATGGCGTCGCCCTTCATCTCCCACAGTCCCCGCCTCATTCCCTGTCTGTCGGCCTGGCTCATGTCGGCAAGCTGCATGTACATGCCGTCGGTCTCGCCGGGCAGGTTTCGCTTCAGGGCGCTGTCGGCCTGGGCCTTCAGGTCGTCACGGCTCCGGCCGTGGCTCTTGGTCTTGAAGAATATCAGGCTCTGCATTCCCGTGCTGGCATTGTCGGTGAGCCATGCGAAGTCTTTGGCTTGCTTACCGGCATTCATCGAGGCAGGAATCCTCATGCTGATGCCGAAGCGCTGCCTCATCTCCTTCTGTCTGTCGGGATTCTGTGGCACGGCGGTGGCAAGATGCCGTAGCTCCGATGTGTCGAAGAGGCTCCTCAGCTTCCCGCCGTCCAGCCTGTGGCGAAGCTGCTCAACCGACTGTGCCTGTATGTAGACGACGGTCTGCGGCACGGCACTCACGTCTTTCCTCATCTTCACGGCATAGCCTTTGTTATGGGCATTGATGTCCACCACGATGCGGTTTCTCACCAGCTGGTAGCTTCCGCGCACCTTTCCCTTCCTCACCTGTATAAGGCTGAACATCGGTTCGGGCTGTGGCAGATGCGGCATATCGGCCGTCATCATCCGGGTCACGATGCTGTCGCTGTCGCCTTCCAGCACCACCTCGTAGGGCAGCCCGGTGCTTGCGGGTTTTCTTCCACCCATGCCATCGCAGCCGACGAGTGTCAGCGCCAGACAGCACAGCGCGGCACTAAGCCTGTTCGTTCTCATGCTGTCTTATCTCTCCTATCTTCTTCGATGTGCTCAGCAGTCCGCAGGCAGCATAGATGTCCTGTCCACGGCTGGCGCGGATGGTGGTGAACACACCGTGCTGGGTCAGATAGTCGCGGAACTGCTCCATCTTCTCGTCGCTCACTCCCTGCAGCGGGATGTCGGGAATCTGATGGAAGCGTATCAGGTTGAAGCGGCAGTCGAGCCCCTTCACCAGCCTGATGATGGCCTTGGCGTGCTGCATGCTGTCGTTCAGTCCCTTGAAGACGATGTATTCGAACGAGAGTCGGCGCTGATGCGAGAAGTCGTAGTTGCGCAACAGTTCCACCACCTGTTCTATTCCCATTCCTCTCTCTGCCGGCATCAGCTCGGCACGCTCTGCCGGTATCGGGTCGTGCATGGAGATGGCCACGTGGCACTCGCTCTCCTCGAGGAATCGTTTCAACTTATTCTTCACGCCCACCGAACTGACGGTGATGCGCTTGGGGCTCCATGCCCAACCATAGTCGGCAGTCAGGATGTCCGTGGCACGGAGCACATTGTCGAGGTTGTCCATTGGCTCGCCCTGCCCCATGAACACGATGTTGGTCAACTTGTCCACCTCGGGCAGCGAGTATATCTGGTTGAGGATGTCGCCTGCAGGCAGACTGCCCTCAAACCCCTGCTTTCCTGTCTGACAGAACAGGCAGTTCATCTTGCACCCCACCTGTGACGATACACAAAGCGTGGCGCGGTCTTTGTCGGGGATGTAGACCGTCTCGACAAACTTTCCGCTCCGTGTGGGGAACAGATACTTGATGGTTCCGTCTACCGAGTGCTGTGCGTCGGAATATCCGAAGCATCCTATTTCGTATTCTTCAGCCAGCTTGGCACGGTTGGCTTTCGATATGTTCGTCATCTCGTCGATGCTCTTCACATGCTGCTGATAGAGCCATTTTGCCATCTGTCCACCGGTGAAGGCAGGCATGCCCAAATCCTTGGCCACCTGCTTCAGTTCGGCGAGTGTCAGACCGAGAAGATATTTTTTTTCGTTATTCATAGTGCAAAGATACGCTTTTTTGCTGAAAAATTGTTATCTTTGCCACATATTTTAAGATAATAAGCAAAAATGAGAGAAAAAATAGACCTTTTCTTGCCTTTTGAAGCCTTGGAGAAGGGTGAAGAAACGCTGCTCGAGCTTCATGAGAACAAGACGGTTCAACATATCAATCTGCTGGTAAGCAGCGACTTTGCCTCGCAGCACCAAGTGCCCGAAGGCTGTACCTTTGTAGTAATCGACAGAATGGAGTCATCCAACACGGTGATGAGCATAGCCGAGAACACGGATGCCGACTATCTGCTGTTGTGCACCAGGATGACGTCGGTGCGCTGGGGGCTCTATGCCCTGGAGCGCTTTCTGCGCACTGCCGACGACACGGGAGCGGTGATGGTCTACAGCGACCACTACTCCTTGGAGGAAGGCGCCCTGACGAAGCATCCCGCCATCGACTATCAGGCAGGAAGCCTCCGCGACGACTTCGACTTCGGCAGCCTGTGGCTCATCAAGTCGCAGGCGCTGCTCGACTATGTGGCGCAGACCGACCGTGTGGATTATCAGTATGCCGGACTCTACGACCTGCGCCTGTATCTGAGCAGAAAGGGCGAGATATTCCATCTCAACGAATATCTCTACACCGAGGCCGAGCTCGACACCCGCAAGAGCGGCGAGAAACAGTTCGACTATGTCAATCCGCGCAACCGCGAGGTACAGATTGAGATGGAGCGTGCCTGCACAGCCCATCTCGAGAAGGTGGGAGCCATCGTCGACACCAACTTCTATCGCCAGCCCGACTTCGACGAGCAGGACTTCGCCTGCGAGGCCTCTGTCGTCATTCCCGTGTTCAATCGCGAGAAGACCATTGCCGACGCCGTGAAGAGCGCCCTGTCCCAGAAGACCAACTTCCCCTATAATGTCATCGTGGTCAACAACCATTCCACCGACAGCACCGGTGAAATCCTCGACTCGATAGACGACGAGCGCCTGATACAGATAGTGCCCGGCCGCACCGACCTGGGCATCGGCGGCTGCTGGAATGTGGCTGTCAACAGCGACCATTGCGGAAAGTTCGCCGTACAGCTCGACAGCGACGACCTGTATTCCTCACCCAAGACACTGCAGAAGATCGTCGACGCCTTCCACGAGCAGAAGGCAGCCATGATCATCGGCTCGTACCGCATGTGCGACTTCGACCTCAACACCCTGCCCCCGGGACTCATCGACCACAAGGAATGGACCGAAGACAACGGCTGCAACAACGCCCTGCGCATCAATGGTTTGGGAGCACCACGCGCCTTCTTCACACCCTTGGTGCGACAGATACAGTTCCCCAACACTTCCTATGGCGAAGACTACGCCCTGGGACTGGCTTTCTCGCGCCGTTACCGCATAGGCCGCATCTACGACGAGCTCTATCTCTGCCGCCGCTGGGGTGGCAACAGCGACGCAGCCCTCAGCGTGGAGCGGGTGAATGCCAACAACCTATATAAAGACCGTCTGCGCACCATGGAGCTCAAGGCCCGACAGCAGATGCTGCAGGGCAAGGCCGACATCATGGAGGACAGCAGCATCTCGCGCTTCTTCAACCGACAGTTGGAGATGTGGGAAGACGCACGCCACCGCTTCCGCGACCTCAAGCACGTAGAGGTGCGCCAGCTCTCCGACCAGCTGAAGGTGCAGTTCAATCCTGCACGCATCGTCAGCACAGGCGCCAAGATAGACAAGCACACACTCGGCGAGCGCCCCTGCTTCCTGTGTGAGCGAAACCGCCCCAAGGAACAGATGACCAAGCAGATAGACGACCACTTCCAGCTCCTGGTCAACCCCTTCCCCATCCTGCCGGTCCACTTCACCATTCCCGCCACCAAGCACCAGCCACAATCCATCTACCGCCATTATGGCGAGATGCACAGACTGCTGTCGCTCCACAGCGAGCTGATGGTGTTCTACAACGGTCCTAAGTGTGGCGCCTCAGCCCCCGACCACCTGCACTTCCAGGCTGGCACAAGCGGCGTGCTGCCCCTGCAGACCAACTGGCAACGCCTCTCGCGCAACCTCACCGACGTCATCTCGCTCAACGACGAGGAGAAGATTTCCGTGCTGCGCGACTTCCTCGTGCCTGCCTTCGTCATCATCTCGAAGAGCGAGGACAGCGACGAGGAACTCTTCCATCGCCTCTATCGCTCCATGCCGATGCGTGGCGACGAGAGCGAGCCCATGATGAACATCATCGCCTGGCGAAAAGGCGACGAGTTTATCAGCGTCGTCATCCCGAGAGAGAAGCACCGCCCTGACGCCTATTTCGCCGAAGGCGAGGCCCAGATGATGGTTTCGCCAGGAGCGCTCGACATGGCAGGACTGATCATCACTCCGCGCGAGGAAGACTTCAGCAAGATCAACCTCGACAAAGCCACAGCCCTGCTGCGCGAGTGCGGCATTTCGGCAGAGAAGATGGAAGCCATCGTCAGCAATCTCAAGGCCTCTGCCGCGACCGCTCACGAGCATCCGCTCCAGCTGCTCGCCGACAAGGGCAAACAGCCCAACGTGAACGTGGGCATCGTGAGCGGACAGAAGATTCACTTCTCGCTCAACAAGCCTTATCTGGCCAAGGGCGAGATGGTGACGGGCGAACAGGAAGTGGCGTTTTCCGAGGGCGGCATCCTGTGGAACGGCAACCAGTACAGCTCGCTCACCTTCCATCCGCAGAGCGCCGACGCCTCCTTCTCGCTCAGCGACGTGACCATAGGCGTCAACTTCCATTGGGAACGCAAGGAGACACAGACCTTCCTCGGCACCCTGCACTTTGTAGTGGAGTCGGACAAGATATGCGCCATCAACGAGCTGCCCGTAGAGCGATACCTCGAGAGCGTCATCTCGAGCGAGATGAGCGCCACGTCGAGCCTCGAGCTGCTCAAGGCCCATGCCGTCATCTCCCGCTCGTGGCTCCTGGCACAGATGAAGAAGCGCCGCGAGGTGGCTGAGTCGGGCAACAACTTCTTCTCCTTTGTCAAGAAAGACGACCGACTCATACGCTGGTACGACCGCGAGGACCACACCATCTTCGACGTCTGTGCCGACGACCACTGCCAGCGCTATCAAGGCATCACCAAGGAGACTTCGCCCCATGTGGCAGAAGCCATCCGGCAGACCAAGGGACAGATCCTGATGGACGGCGACGACATCTGCGACGCACGCTTCTCGAAGTGCTGCGGCGGCGTCACCGAGGAGTTCCAGTACTGCTGGGAGGACACACCGAAAAACTATCTCAGCAGCGTGCGCGACATCATACAGGGCGTGAAGTCAGTCGGCTCCGCAGCCCCAGCCCCACTGCCCTCGCTGCAAGACGAGGCTGCTGCCGATGCCTGGATCCGCTCCAACCCTCCTGCCTTCTGCAACACCACAGACAAGAAGATACTCTCGCAGGTGCTCAACGACTACGACCAGGAGACTGCCGACTTCTACCGCTGGAAGGTGACGCTGACACAGGAGAAGCTGAAGCAGCTGCTCGACGAGAAACTGAAAATGAATTTCGGCGACATCCTCGACCTTCAGGCCGAAGAGCGAGGCAAGAGCGGACGCATCAGCAAGCTGCGCATCGTGGGCACCGAGAAGACATTCGTCATCGGCAAGGAACTCGAGATACGCCGTGCCCTGAGCGACACACATCTCTACAGTTCTGCATTCGTGGTCGACAGATGCGACATCGACGAGAAAGGCGTTCCGCAGCGCTTCGACATCATCGGAGCCGGATGGGGACATGGTGTGGGACTCTGCCAGATAGGTGCCGCCGTCATGGGCGAGGAAGGCTTCGACTACGACGCCATCCTGTTGCACTACTATCAGGGAGCCGAAATCAAGAAAGTATATAAATAAGAGAAGTTAAGGGGTTAACTCCTCAGCGACCGAAGGGAGCGATAACTCCTTAACTCCTTTAACTCCTGAAAAAACATTTCAAAAAAAGTGGCAACAAATAAAAACAGCAGGAGTCCCTGGGCTTGGATTCCAACCTTATATTTTGCAGAAGGACTGCCCAACATCATTGTCACGGGTCTTTCTGTCGTAATGTACATGCAGATGGGACTCACCGACTCTGAGGTGGGCCTCTACACAGGCTGGCTGGCCCTGCCATGGGTCATCAAACCCCTGTGGAGTCCGTTCATCGACTTGCTGAAGACCAAGCGCTGGTGGGTGCTCACCATGCAGGCGCTCATCGGAGCAGCCCTGGCAGGCATCGCCTTCTCCATCCCCACGGCATTCTGGTTTCAGGCCACGATGTGCTTCTTCTTCCTCATCGCCTTCTGCAGCGCCACGCACGACATCTCTGCCGACGGATTCTACATGATTGAGCTCGACGGGCACAACCAGACCAAGTATGTGGGTCTGCGCAACACCTTCTACCGGCTTGCCATCATCTTCGTCAACGGCGTCTTAGTGTCGCTGGCAGGCGTTCTGCAGGTAGTGTTCCGCAACCAGATACGCTTCTCGTGGGCGCTGATATTCTATGGTCTGGCAGGCATCTTCATCGCGCTGTGGCTCTATCACAGCCGTTTCATGCCGCGTCCTGCCGACGATGTGCAGACCGAACGGAGCGTGGGCGAAGTGGCTCACGAGCTGAAGAACATGTTCGGCACGTTCTTCCAGAAGTTCCCCGTCAAGGAAACCATCTGCGTCATGCTCTTCCTCCTGCTCTATCGATTCCCCGAGGCCCTGCTCAACACCATGACCAAGACCTTCATCCTCCGCCCCAACTCACAGGGCGGACTGGGACTCTCGCCCCAGGAATATGGCTTCGCCAATGGCACCGTCGGACTCATCGGACTCCTCCTGGGCGGCATCATCGGCGGCATCCTGGTGAGCCGCGACGGCATGAAGAAGTGGCTGTGGCCCATGGTCATGGCGATCACGCTGCCCGATGCTGTCTACATCTTCCTGAGCTACTCGCTCAACTCCAACCTCATCGTGGTTTCCTCCTGTCTGTTTGTCGAGCAGTTCGGCTATGGCTTGGGCTTCACCGTCCTCACCCTCTACATGCTCTTCTACAGCCAGGGCAAATTCAAGACCTCCCATTATTCCATCTGTACGGGCATTTCCTATCTCGGCCTCATGCTTCCCGGCATGCTCTCGGGCTATCTCAAGGACATGGTGGGTTATCGCCTGTTCTTCATCATCGTCATGGCGTGCTGCACCATCACCTTCGTAGTCACCGCCTTCCTCAAGATCGACCCCGACTTCGGAAAGAAAGAACCCATTCCCCTCGACACCGAGGAAGAAGAGGAAGAATAAGGGGGAATAATTCCCATAAAAAAAGGCCGCCGAGAATCGTCACAGCGGCCTTTTCTTGTTAAAGTATTATAAAACATTCGTCTCTACCATTGTGATATCATTTTAATATCATATTTTTGCGCTATCAAAATGATATCAACATAAACAGTAAAATATGGAAAATAAGGAATTTGCATTTCAGGGCAAGACCATAAATGGCATCCTGATGTTAGTGATCAACCTTCTCGTCTTCCTGACAGGAATAGGAATGTTTGTATTGACTTGCCTGTCAGAAGAAACATGGCAGGCCTGTGTATGCGGCATCAGCAGCGCAGTGCTCCTCATCCTGAGCATCATCTGCGTTTGCGGTTTTATCCTCGTAGAGCCGGGACAGGCACGCGTACTGCTTTTCTTCGGTAAGTATCGTGGTACGTTTACCCAGCCAGGTTACTATTGGCTGAATCCATTTATCAGTCAGAAAAAACTCTCGCTTCGAGTACGTAACCTCGATGCCGAACCCATCAAGGTGAACGACAAGACGGGCAACCCCATCATGATCGGCATGGTATTGGTATGGAAACTGAAAGATACCTATAAAGCCATTTTCGAGATCGACACCCAGACGATGGCAGAAGGTTCTGTCGGCCAGGCTGGCGTCGGAGCCTCTGCCGCACAGGTGATGAACATGTTGGGCCGTTTCGTTCAGATTCAGGCAGATGCAGCTCTCAGACAGGTGGCAGGACAGTATGCCTACGACGAGGACGAGGACGACAACAACAGCAAGAAAACGCTTCGTGATGGAAGTGACGAAATCAACAAGGAACTGGAAACCCGCATCGACGAGCGTTTGGCGATGGCAGGTATCGAGGTAGTAGAGGCTCGCATCAACTATCTGGCTTATGCTCCGGAGATTGCCGCCGTGATGCTTCGCCGCCAGCAGGCTTCGGCCATCATCTCTGCCAGAGAGAAGATTGTGGAAGGCGCTGTCTCGATGGTGAAGATGGCATTGCAGAAACTGAGCGACGAGGAAGTAGTCGAGCTGGACGACGACAAGAAGGCTGCCATGGTCAGCAACCTGCTCGTAGTGCTCTGTGGTGACGACACCGCCCAGCCTGTGGTGAATACGGGTACATTGAATCATTAACAGCATGGCTAAAAAAGAGACAACTACCAAGAGTTTTATATTACGCATCGATTCGGAAACAATGAGTGCCATTGAAGCATGGGCTGCTGACGAGTTCCGTTCCACCAACGGCCAGTTGCAATGGATCATCTCCGAAGCGCTGCGCAAAGCAGGCAGACTGCCTAAGAAAAAGAAAACTGCAACGAATACTTAACTGAAGTTTCGCATGCATGGAAGTTATAGAAGTTAAATAAAATTTGAATCAAATGAAAAACAAACTGTTGCATTTTGCGCTCGACCTGTTCAGTGCCAGCGATGACGAGGAGCAGGACAGCATCTTCGCACAAGTCAAGATTTATCGCACAGCAAGTGTCAGAATTTTCGAGTACATCATCGGAATCCTGTTGCTTGCCATTTGGCTCCTCATCATCAGAAACATCATCCATGCCGCAGCCGAGGAATGGCAGTCTTACCTTATCGTCGCCATCTTCGGCACAGTCAGCGTTGGTCTCAGCTTCCGTCACAGCTATCATCCGTCGGCCTCCGATCTGCCATTCGTCAAGATAGTCAACGCCCGGCAAGTACGCTGCCTGTCGCTTTGCGGTCGCCTGCAGTCTGTTGTTTTTGCCCTCTTCTTTATATGGGCCGGCTGTGCAGAATGGATAGAGAGCGAGAGCATCTTCTTAGGCGGAATGATAACATGCTTAGCCCTTTTGGTTCTGAATTGCATATTCTTTACCTACAAGATATACAAGTTGCGAAACCTGGTAGAAGTAGAAGCCCCCTCGCCCACTATCCGGAACGAGAAACTCCTCATCGTCGGCACATTGGTGTTGTCCATAGCTGTAGGGTTCGGAGTACATTATATTCCGTTCTGGGACAGTCTGCCTGGTCTGCTGAGTGGATTTTTGAGGGGCTTAGTCTCCATAGCCCTGATTGCCGGCATCATCTGGGCTGGCAACAGATTCTTCGGCCTTTTCCGCGAAATAGACAAAGAGAGTTCTGATTCGCCCGACAAACAATAACACCCTCCCAACAGCAAAAATGCTGTCATCGGTCAGGTCAGAGAACCCGTCAGATGGCAGCATTTTTTCATTCTCAGCATCAAAGACCCGAGAAATAAGTCTTCAGCGCCGCTACATATTCCTGCATGGCCTGTCGGCCAGCCTCAGTCATTCTGCAGACTGTTCTCGGCTTGGAGCCCGAGCCGTCAGTCTCCTTCTCGATATAGCCAGCCGAGGCAAGTTTGTCCAACTGCACACTCAGGTTGCCCGCTGTAGCCTCCGTTTTCTCCTTCAGATACACGAAGTCGGCTTCTTCAGCACTCAGCAACACCGACATGATGGCAAGTCTCAACTGACTGTGTAATAGAGGATTCAGTTCCTGCATCATTTACGCTGTTTTTTTGATTGATAGTTCAGATAATGTCCTGGCGCGACAAGCGTTATCGCCGAGGAAACCGCCATCAGCATCGGCCATGCCAGGCTAATCACTGCGCCCGTGCATAAGTCATGCAGGAAGCCCACTCCCATCATGACACCTATCAAGCCGCACAACTTCAGCAGCTCTTCCTTCAGAATGGTGCCGGTGCAGTAGGTTCCTATACCGGGCAGCAACAATCCCAGCAGAAACATTCCCGACCAGCCTTCCATCTCGGCCCAATACCCGAGACTGTAAACGGCATAGGCGGCAAACACACCTGCCAGGCACGCCCAGATGCTGTTGATACTCTTCGAGGTGTACGTAGAAGGCACATTCTTTTTCTTTCTTCCAGCTATCAGCGTGGCGACGCCACCCATAACGGGAATGCCCAAGTAAAGCCATCCCCAGGCTCCAGGACCAGTATATGCCGCAACAAAGACGGCAAGCGACACGACCATACACACATAACCCCAAATCAGGAACGTATTGCCCGAACCTACTGTCGAATCCCTTCTTGTCTGCTCTATCATCTGGTTGATGAGCTCAAGGCTCTCCTGCTCAGAAATCTTCTTTTCTTCCATTTTTCTTTTAGTTTGCGACTCCTTATATAATAAAGGAGTCCGGTTGAACACTTAGTTTATTTTATAAACCATGAGTGTAAAAAGAGAAGCAAGGAGGTCGACTCTCACTTGCTTTAAGCTAGCATGATCACTCTTCACAATCATGATTTCGGGCACAAAGATAACATAGTTTATTTTATAAACCAAACTTTTTCCCTCAAAAAACAAATATTTAACTTTAGTTTACAAAATAAACCATTCCCCCCTTATGGACTGCAGAGGGGTTATTTTCTCCTCTTCTCATAGCATGAAAAGTAGTTTCTTCTTGACCAAGAAGACTGTTGGTTATAACTTCTAACGACCGAAGGGAGTGATAACTTATGAACTTGCTAAAGTTCAGTAAATATAAAAACATGTTCATCTTTTGCATTTTGTAAGTTTTATTTACTACATATACACTCTTAAAATTTGCTATTTTGTAATTGTATATTTATACATTTCGTTCTTGAGTTTAATTTTGCATTTTTATGCATGAACATCATACTTTTATATTATGGATAAATATCCATAATACACAGATAAAATCTGCATAAGCACTACAAAACCTTTGGTTTTTGTTCATTTTTTCATCCTGGCGCAGCAAACATCATTGCGTAACGGAGAGGGAGAAACAGTTTCCTACTCTTCACCATTTCCTTGCTTTTTGCAAGAGGATTGACAGATAAAATGTAATTTATTTTATCTTAATTTGTTTAAGGTGATTCCTATCAAATCCGGTCATGGTCATTTCGGTCAAAATCAAAATAAAAAAATAATTTCACGCTATGTAAATAAGTCATTTTGTGTCATTGTCATTTTGTGTCATTTTCGTTTTTGAAAGAGAAAAGTGCTCTATATAATAAATAAATATTTATATTTATTTATTATATAGCGGCGGAAATGACATTGAATTTCAAAAATGACACAAAATGACAATGACACAAAATGACACTTTTTCTTTTTCGTACTATCTTGATAGTTCATGAAAAGGAAAGTTATACACCAAAATTCAAGGTTTACGTATTCCGCACATACACAGCAACTTACAGTACTGTTTCTTGTCATTCTTGACCTGTTTCCCTTAACAAGTCATTCTACAAATGAACAAACAGCCGAAAAATGTCGTATCTTTGCAGAAGAAAAGCAGCACTCGGCAATTTGAAAGCAAGCTTTCATTGCGCTCGTTTGCATTTTCTTTGCACCGTCAACCAATGAAAGTGCCCAGGGAGCCTCGCAGGAGGCATCTATTACGACCAAGGGCGGTCACAATAGACGAC
>ERZ1023674.50-NODE-50-length-31200-cov-36.824113_pt1 | contig 31200 bp, 34 predicted proteins | sample MGYA00380343_ERZ1023674 | MGnify/ENA primary metagenome ERZ1023674 (study PRJEB33179, sample SAMN07448985) | human gut metagenome | biome: Human-gut; feature: Human associated habitat; material: Faeces | host: Homo sapiens | place: India: Bhopal | collected...
TAGTACATCATCACCAGCAACCAAATCTTTAAGCTCTTTCATTGCTCACCTCCTTCCTTTGGCAGTAAATCTTTCAAATAACACCAACGATACTTTATTACATTTTCCCTTGGCTGGATAAAGGAATTCCAGTTAGTAATCCATCTAACGGATTCAAGAGCAATAAGTTCCTCTTTACCTACCATATATTCCAAAACAATAGTATGTCTCTTGCTTTTTAGAAACATTTCTATTATTATTTCTTCTCCGACAAGTTTAGGCTCTTCTTCCATAGGGTGCCACAAGTCCTTCAAGAACTCGTTGACTGCATCTTTATAACCTTCCTTATATCCATCAATCAAAGATAAAAGTTCTCCATGTGTTTGAGAAGTCGCAAATTTATATGCTGCTTCATCTATTTTCGTTTCGTCTATCATACGCTTTAATTTCTCATGATGTGACACTTAATAATCTTGTTAACTAGATGAGGTTGCGAATTATTGAAATTCTCTATGAACTGACGTTCCATCTGCTCAGGGAAGATGGGCTTGGTTGGCTTTGGGATGGTGATGGTAGCTTGAATTTTGCTACCATCACTCAAAGTCATTAAGCATCTTCTTGATATTTCTTCTATTCCAAACATATTGCTGTCCTCCTAATATAAGCATCCGTGAAGGTACGGACGAGATTCGTTATACTGCATTTTCAACTTGATGTGCTCAACTAGGTCTATGCCTTCTATGTGGGCTAGGGCGAAGACCTGAACCAGAATATCCTGCAAGCGCAAGGTGTTCATCCATGCTGGCGAGCATGAGAAAGGGAAGTAGGTCATGCGAGTGATGATGAGATACATGGCATCAGGAAGGGAGTATGTTCCGTGCTCGAACTCTACCTTGTGATACTCCTCTGTCTTTTTGAGTTCAATATCATTCATCAGGCAGATTATCTTTTGAGAGTTGTAGAATCCTAAAAGCGACATGATGCGGATGGCGATGTCTGCAAACTCAGATTGTACGGTTCCTTCCAAGGATTCCTCGTAGGCTTGCTCCTCAGATACTCCCAGCCACTTGTTGTAGTCTTCAATGCTTCCATTGCGGCTGTGGCGTTGGGCTTGGATGGTCTCGCTCATTTCTGTGATAATGAGCATTAACTCTTGGTTGATGTCCAAATCGGGCTTTAACAAGCCTTTGACTTTGGCATTTTCGTATGCCTTGGTCATAAACTGCTTTAGCAGTTGCTGTGTGAGTGGTGTTTGTTCCATATTGTTCTTGATTTATTATTTTCTGATAGTGTTTCAATCCACATAGCTAAGCTATGACTTGATAGTGAATGCCATATCGTTGAGGGTGCGGCACCAGTTTATCTTGCCTTCTGCGCATAATTCGTTGATGGCTTGGTATGGATGATGGCATCCTCGGTTGATGATTTCAGATGTGAGGACGTGGGGCGGCACGATGTGGGCATCTTCACGCTCTGCCTGAATCTCAGCGATGATGGCTAGGATTTTTTCTTTCTCTGTCTTCATTTGGCGAAGGTAAGAATGAAACTTGGGTGACTAAAGACTGATACATAAGAATTTCCTTATTTCCGTTTATATCCATGCAGCACCATTTTCCATCTATCATGGTTCCGATGATAGGCTTGTCTTTGTACCACATGATAAGGGTCTTGCCTTCAAAGAGAAGGCGGTTGGCTTTGCTTACTCGCTTGCCTACCTTGATATATCCGAATATGTTCATACTAGAAGAGGGATAGCTGACCAGTCTTGTCATGGTAGTGATTCCCTGATGGGAATATCAGTTCCTCGAACATGGCGGTCAGGCAGTTGGTTACTATTGAGTTTCCTGCCAGTGCATAGAGTTTGCTCTTGCTGATAATGAGTTGACCAGTCTTCTCCTTGCTCAGGAGTTTGTCTATGTCAGCTTCATGTACTCCCATCAGGCGGAAACAATCTCTTGGAGTGTACTTCCTGATTTGGATGGAGTATTTCTTTCCGTTGGGAGCGGTGTGAATTATTTCTTTGTTCATGATGGTTACGAATGTCATATCTTCTTTGCGATTAAGAATAGTGGGATGCAGTTACCTCCGTGACCCATAGCAGAATTGAGAGTAGGGGAGATTCCCTTGGTGGAGTAGACTCTGGTCTCCTGCTCTATTCTGCCTTTTGTTTGGAGGTTTGCTAGCTTTATAATTTTGTCGCACATTATAATTTCTTGATGATTAAGACTCCACCCTTTGGATAATGACCAGTGTCTAGCATATTCATTACGCTGGTCATAGAAAAACTGGAGGTGACAGCAACAGAGCATCCATCAGCAGTTTTCGGTATTGAAATCTTCGGGGTATAGTTTTTCGATTGATTCATTGATGTCTGCTTTTGTGAGATACTTTTCTAGAAGTGGCTGAGACATGAAATATTCAGGAGAAACATCGTCTTCCAAGATGTCCTCAACCGTAGTCTCTAACTTGATAGGCGAAGGGAAGTGGTACTCTGGGTTCGGCTCGTCTTCTGTGCGGAGGATGGAAATGACAAAGATGCGTTCACGATGTTGAGGCACACCATAATCTTTTGCATCCAACACTTTATAGAAAGAAGAATAGCCAAAACTTTCCAAGTCTTTCAGATACTTCAAGAAGTAAGGTCTCATCGTTTTATTGATAAGACCAGTTACATTTTCCAACATAACATATTTTGGATGCTTGCATTCCAGCATTCTCCTTTCTTGGAATATAAGTGAAGAGCGTGTTCCACTTCCTTCTTCTGCTCCTTTTCTAAGTCCAGCCATAGAGAAATCTTGGCATGGTGAAGACCATGATATAAAGTCGAAATCAGGAACTTCATTCCAATCAATACGTGTAATATCACCATAGTTCGGAATGTCTCTTCCATGTAATAAGCTATATGCTTGTATAGCAGATGGCTCTATCTCTGAATAACCAACAACCTTAAAGTCGAACTCAGGGTGTATTTCTTGGAGATACTTAAAAGCTAAAGATTGGCTACCATAACCAGCAAAAGCTTCAAATACTCTAAGCGGATTGTCTTTATTGTACTTTGTCATTGTATGAAAAAATATAATTGCCACAACTTTTGGTTCTCCCCTTACAACAACTAATGACAGATGTATAGTGCCTATTTGCAAACTTTCCTGCTTCTTTGGCAGATTTGAACTTATGTAAGAAATTACCATTTAGGTCAAAAGCATAAATAATAGTTCTATTTCTGTTTAGAATCATTTTTGCTTTTGTTGATTCAGAAAGTTTTCTGCCTTTGAGAATACTACTAATTTTGGCTTTTGTTGTATCACTGACTGAATGTCCCTTCTTTGATAATGATATGTGCTTTCTTGTTAAGTTATTATTGCAATTTTCTGAAACAGTTACCCATCTAAGATTATCCACATTATTATTTAGTGGATTTGTATCTATATGGTCTATATGTTTACTTGTATCATCTGTTGGGATGAAGACTAAAGCTACTAGTCTGTGAACTGAAAAGTAATACAACTTATTATCTTTGGATAGATGAACTTTATAATAAGTTCTGGTTAGGCTTGGCTTAATAATATGTTCTTTTCTATTGTAAGCCTTGCCATTTTTATCAAAAGTTGTCCTTTCTAGTGCTTTTATTCTACCAAGGTTGCTAACCTGATAGTACCCTTCAAATGAAGGAATGTCTTTCCAAATCTCTTTCATTGCGGTAAATGGTTTCGTAGATATTATGGATTCCACTGGATGCCCAAGCGTTCCAAGGTTCCGTTGGCTTGATATATCTCCAACTGCTTTCTACAGAAACTCTGAGGATTCTTTTGCAGCACGTCTATCATTCCGTAGATGCGCTGGCGGAAAGCGTGGTTCTTGTCTTCTTCTGTTATCTGCTGCTCTACCTTTGTCTTGGCGATGAGTTGGCTGATTTCGGAAGGATTCTCATTGACGGCTGCTGGCGGTGGTGTGGCTCCGATGAGTTCGTCTTCCCATCCTCGCTGGTTGAGAAAGGTTTGGAAGTTCTTGCGATATTTTTTATCCTCGGTTGCAATCACATAGAGAGGTATGTACTCTATAGCTGCCTTGCGGTCTTTCTGGCTCATGGAGTTCCACTTCTTTTCCAGTTTAGCCTTGCAGCCAACCTTCTTTTCATATAGGTTCCATGCTCGTTCAAAGGTATATTCGTCTTTGACTTCCTTGGGTGGAGCGGTTACCTTATAGCCATTCTCTTCTAGAAGTTGGATGGCTTGTTTGATTTCATCTGTCATAGTTCACCATTTAAATAATTGTCGATTGCTTGGATAAATTCATCTATAGAGCGGACGATGATGTACTTGCCACCATGTCGTTCTACTTCAAACTGAAATACCTTCTGTTCGGGTTCCTGTCTGCCTTTGGGAGTTTTGTTCTCTATGCAGAGGAAACCGTACTGAGAGGTGCGCTTCAGGAGCAGCATATCAGATACTCCTGCCTTCATACCTTCCTCTTTCAGCCATGCGGCTTGTCGGGAAGTTCGCTTGCCACCATTAGGAACGGCAAAGAAGACTCCTTCAAGGTCAGGATATACCCCACGGATATACCTGACCTCTGCGGTTTGCAAGTTGTGCTCATCATAGGATGAACGCTTGCGTATCTTCTTGCCTTCCTGTTCTAGCTTTTCCTTGATTTCAGCGTAGCTTGCCATTACCAGTCTGTTGAGAAAAGGTCGTTGAGAGATTCTTCACCCATCAGGCGGATGGCTTCATTGGTAAGGTCTTCGCTTTTGAAGTAAACATTTGCTTTGTCTATTACTCTAGTGTACATTGCGGTAAAAGTATCGCTATCTTTGCAGATATTCCAGTTTGGATGGTTTCCATCGAAACGTGGTTTCCAGCCACCATTGAGATACTTGGCGATGTTCAGCAACTTGTTGAAAGCAATTATGCGCTTTGCCTGAGCAGGAGTGGTGCAGTTGTTTATGTCGTTGTAGTTCGCTTCCCCTACTGTCGTTGATGAGATATTGGTACAACTAACCCAATATGCAGTCTTCTCAAAGTAGAGTTCTTTGAGAATATCATCGTATGTGATAGGCTTGCCTTCCTTATCATCAGGAGTCTTCTTCTCGTCTCCTTCAATCTTCTGGCGAACCATCAACTTTCCTTCCTTATCGAAGAAAAACTGGAGGTTATTGGGGATTGGGTACTCTACTGCCGAACCATCAGCAGGGATTCGCAACTTAGATAAGGTTGCCTTTCCGTTATTGATGTTGGTAACGTCCTGATTACTGATGCCTTCTGCATGAATATCAGGAGTCTCTTCGGCATTCTCTGCCATCTTCTTTGCAATCATATCTACTCCTTTGCCAAGGAGTGCTCCGAAAAGCATCTGTGCGAATGCTGGTAACTCTGGGTTGCTGTTGCGCTGACGATTACGTCTGTTGTTGCGCTTGTCATTTCTGCGTGTCATACTAGCTGTAATTTTGTAAAATGTTATTAAACTCGTCTTCTGTAATACCATTAGCTATGAGAATGGTTAGGATGGTATCAAGACATCTACTATATACTTCATTGAAGGCTGGCTCATCCATCTTGGCGAAGGAGATAGACTTGGCTCTTTCTAGGAACTTCTGTCCGTTGAGGTCGTAGAGCGGTTCGCTGAATCCTGATGTTATCAGAAGCTGCTCACGGAAGGTGTCTATAGAGCGGAGGTTGATGCGCTGCTGCTCTGTGAGACTATCCCATGCTGCTCTGATAAGGGCGAAGAACTTACGATGGAACTTTACGTTGCGTGGTCGGACGATATTCGCCTTGACGATGGAACCAACCTTTATCTTTTTCATTTCCTCGTAATCATCATCCGTGTATGGGCGAAGACCAGTGGAGGTTCTTACCAGATGGATTTCCATACCTTATGCTATTATTGGTTTGGGGCAGGGAAGGGAAGACCCTGCTGCTGACCACCTGCATATTGAGCGTTCTGCTGAATAGGTTGACCGCTTGCGTTAACCTGAGGGGGAAAAGCCTGCATCTGCTGCTGGATAGGTGCTGGCTGCGGTGGATAGTTGGCTGCTTGCTGCTGAGGAACCTGACCTATCTGACTCTGCATCATCTGTCCCTGCTGCTGGGCATTTGGTCGTTCCACCTTCCAGCAGTCCAACTGATTGAACCAGCGTCCGTCTCTAGACTGATGTGCCTTCAATCCGATGTTTGCGGTGATGATTTCACCAACCTGAATGCCGAACTGCTGAATCTTATCAGAACCGTAAACTTGGATAACGGCTCTTGAAGGGTACTGCTGATTCAGTTCCTCAATAACGTACTCTACAGAACTCCATTGGGTTCCGTTTTGGGAAGTTCCCATTTGAACTTGCCCTGCTGCAATAATCTTGCCTGTAAACTTTACGTTCATATCTATACTTAATTAAGTTTGATTCTTATTGATGGCTTGGTGGTCGTTTCTTTCAGATAGTACTCGTAGTGCTCTGGCTCCGTGTCCTTGAACAGCTTCGTGTCGAAGGTCTTCTTGGTGGTAGCTGCCACATAAGAGTAGGAACCGATATTGGTCTTGATGGATTTCTGCTTATTGGCTTCCATCATCTTCATCATCTGCTCCTTCAAATCATCCTGCTTAATCTTCAGGGCATCCATACGAGCGGTTATCAATCTGTACTCCTGCTCCAGTTCCGAGAACTGCTCAGGAACCTCCACCTTATATTGGTAGTCGGCATCCTCAGCGAGATAAGCGTTGATTAACTCGTCTATCTGCTCATCTGATACCCTTGGGAGTGGCTGGAACTTGCTCTGTCCGTTCTTGAACCACATGCAGACAATCTCCTTCACCTTCAAGTCGGGGTTCTGCTCCTCGAACCATTTGGCATAGATGGATAGCTGGAGAGATACATTGTCGTAGTGGAGGGTGGAGGTGGTCTTGTAATCTACCAGATAGATGTTTCCTTCCTTGTCGGCAAAGATTCCATCAATGGCAGATGCGAAGTTCTCGCCATCTGTAACTAGATACTCGGATGCCACATAGTGTAAGTCGAATGCGACTAACATGCTATGGAAGGCTAGAAGCTCTTCCGTAGGGTTCGGGTATTGTTTGAGGTCTGCATCAAAGATGGAACAGAAGGTTTCAAACGTGTTGTGGATAAGACCTCCTCGCTCTGCTGCCTTCATCAATACCGATTCAGGAATGTTCTTGTAGGTGTCGGGGAATGCTTTTTTGATGAGCGTTCCCGTGACTCCTTTAAGTTCCTTCTTGCCGATGAAGTACTGGTGTGTCTCTTCTATGAATGTGACTCTTGGTACATTCAGGCTGATTTTCTTTGTTGTTTCTGTCATTGTATTATTGGATTCCTAATTCTTTCTTTTTAGCTGATACTGCTTGCATGAACTGAGGGCTGGCGGTGAGCGGCTGATAATGCTGTACTACCCATATCAGATTGTCTTTGGTGACACATCTACTCAGATAAGCCAATCCTTCGTTCAGGTCGTTCGGGTGATACTGGGGTGTTGCTGGCTGCTGGGCGGCTTGTGAAGGCTGGGTGGCTGGCTGCTGAGTCTGGGCTTGCTGTGCTGCCTGATGCTGCCCATCGTTGGTGGTATCAGAATCAGCATTATCATCAATGGCAAAGAGACCATTGAGGGCATACTTTCGGGCGTAGGAGGAGGATGCTCCAGTAATCTGACTGCCATCCATACCTTTCTTGGTTTCCTCTTCTCTAGCCCAACCAGTGGTTGTTTCACACTCGCCCTTCTCGTTCTTGATTGTAGCAGTTGCCTTCACGTAGATGCGGTTGCCTATCAAGACTACATCATCGGTGATGATGAGCGTACATTTCTGCTTTGCGAGCAAAGGCTTGACAGCTTCAAGGATGTCTTCTGCCTTGCGATACTTGTAGCCACCGAATTTGTTGAACTGACTCTTCGGGGCTTTCAGTTCCGACTGAATTGCGATAAGTTCTTTCATATCTTATATGTATTTAAGTTGTTATTGATACTTCCATTCATAGCAGCTGCATCTGTAGCCACCATTCAGGTTCTTCTTCGGGTTGTCACAGATGGTCGAGAAGATACAATCGTGACAACTGCTTGCTTTATATCTCATATTGTATGGTTTAATGTTCAAATTAAAAACCCCACGGTTCTCACGAATGGTGGGGCGAGTGTTTTATTTATGTCTAATCATTAACCTGAGCGGTCGCTACCGCATCGCAAATGTAATCTGTATGGTATATAATATGTCAATTTATGTGATTTCTATCCAAAAAGGAGGGGCAGTAAAATGAATATGATTAAAACTGCCACCTCCGTGGAGCGACATCTATACAATCTTGCCGGATGCTGAATCGCTCCTTGGTTCCCTTCTGCATTTATGGAGGCTTAGGACTCCCAGCACTAGTAATCACATACATTTTGATATATCTAAATTTTAACAAGAACCTATTTACCAATGTGAAGAAAGAAAGTCAACGTGCTGGCTGCATTAAAACCGATTTGTAGTTGTGCGCTTCTACCTTTCTGCTACCTTATCTTTAAGGGTCACGGCATGAGGTCTGCATCTTCACAAGTGAACTCCAAGCGTTCCAAATTCCACCCAGTGGGTGTATGTATTAGCTTGCCACTTCCACGTCTAAGCATCATCTGTGGTTAATGATGCTCCTTTTGGGTACGTGTATCTCTCTAGGAAGATTTATCCTATCCGATATAAAGCCTTGGAATCGGGCTATGTGGGGCGCAAGGTGGGACTCGAACCCACGACCTCGAAGGGGATGAACCTTCATACTCTACCAACTGAGTTACTTGCGCTGACTAATCAACAATTTAACTAACTTAAAAACATGAGTAAAAAATGACTACTTTTATCACTTGTGGAGACTGGGAGTAGCAAACTCCAAAAAACCTCTGCTGTACCGAACGGACTTTCGTTTTCTAAAAAACATGGAAGACAACATAACTTAATTAATTGATTATTAATAATTTAAATTCAACATTACATATTGAGGTTCAATCTCCATATATCCGATGGCTCTACTCGCTCACTTCCTTGAAGTAGGAGCGGATTTCCTTTATGGCGAAAAGGAATGTGGCAACTGATGCCACGAACATTACGTCTGCTAACATAATCTTATCTGTTTAATGGGTTACACAATAGGCTGCTGCCTCTGATTCTATCTCTGCCATGCTCTTGCTGCGGTTCTGCATCATCCAGTCTTCCAACTCGCTCTTCTTGAAGTAGAGTAGGTTGATATTTGGCTTGTAGCAGGGGAGTATGTGCTTTCTGACGTTTTCCCTTACTCCTCGAACCGTCATGCCTAGTATGATTGCAGCTTCCTTAATGTTGAGCACATTCTTTGCTGCTATCAGCGAATACTGCTCGATGCGGTCTAGCTGCTCCTTAATCTCTGGGTCTATCATATCAGTCGAATTTGATGGTTTGTTGACTGGCACTAGCTGCCTTGGATGGCTCTGTTCCACCAGTGCCCTTACCGCTGGGAGTGTTCTCCTGCTCTATTAAGGGGAGAATGCCCTTCGCTTTGAGTGATTCATATAGGAAGATTCTTCCTTTCGTTGTCCACTCGGTGTTGTACTTCACATCGTGCCTACCATCACTTCTTAGTATATCTACCGCTCTGCTGTGAACGTAACCACCAGTGAGGAACTTTCCGTACAATATCCACTGACCTCGAACCTTGTGCTGAATCTTCATCGCTTCCAGTTCCTTATTCAGCTTCATGGCACTCATTCCGTAGTCTTGTGCTATCTGGGTGACGGTCATGGTGGCATTGCTCTGCAAGATTTTATCGTAGTAGCTGACCTTCGGCAGCATTTCGGTAATCTTGTTACCCAGTTCCATGTTCTCCTTGCTGATAGTGAGGATGGTTTCTTGCTGCTGCTTGTTCTCTAAAGCTAGATGCTGTTTCTCTTCCTCGGACTTGACCAGAGATTTGAGAGCTTCGAGATAGTTCTGAGGGACGGATGGCTTTTGATGTTGCTCCTCCAGTTCCTTCCATCGTTTAATCAACTTGGCTCTCGCTTCATCGTTGAACTTGGTGGCGATGTAAAGACACTCTTCCTTGTTGAGGGAGTAGCAAGAAGTCTCTCTTGTACCACCATTCGGCTGATTGACTTCTCTTGATGTCAGCGTAAATTTGCGCCCACATACATTTTCCCAAGCTGGCTCCATGTTTCGGATGGCTCTCATTATATCTTTGTGAGTCTTGCCAGTAATCTCTGCAATCTGTAGTGATGTCATTCTGTCACCATCTACAATAGTTGAAATTTCATTCATAGGATTCCTCCATTTTTAAAATCGGGCGGTAGTGTATGAAACAGAAAGTGACAAATTTTCATTTTATACATTATTTAAATCTACCTTTGCCCGATTGTAGTTTTTATTTTGTACCTTTGCAGGTGACAAATTTTTATTTTAACTTAATTCAATTTCGTATGAAACAGCAAAAAGTAATTATGTTCACCTATCAGACAGATAACTTGGATGAGTTGAACGAAAAGATTAATTCTCGTATTGACAAACTAAATGCTAACGAATGGAGAGTTGTAAGTATCTCCTCTTGTAATAGCACTGTCGTTACTAATGATGGTACACCATTGAACCAAGTTACTGTGTTCCTACTTGTGGAAGAAGTTTAAAAGCTTTTGAGCTTCTTCTACAGACACTTTTCTTTCGATGTTATCATAATGCGCATCGTGCCAATACGTGCGTTCTGTACGCTCAATGCAGTATATGCCGATGTTCCATTCCCAAACTGGCAAGTTATATACCCAAATGAAACCTTCTTCCCAGTTGGTACATGACTTGCTCAGTTTTTTAAAAAGAGTCCATCTCAGCCATGTTCTAAACAATCTCTTAATCATATTCACCTCCTTCCTAGTAGAACACGACCTTATCAGTCTCAACTCCCCCGAACTCATTCAAGGCATCCTGCCTGATGTCTTCGGATTGCTTGCTCTGACTTCTAAAACCTAGAGCGTTGTAGATTGTTTCCCTTCGGCAACCATACCGCTCAGCAAGTTTTTTTCGTCCTTCAAGAGAAACTTTGATAATTTTTATCTTTTTTACTTGCATAACTTAATTTTTTATTGTACTTTTGCTTTTAAATATATAGCAACTTGTTGTTTACGGTTGCAAAGGTACTCTTTTCCGAGTAAACTACCAAATAATTTCTCGAAAAAGATTAGTCCTTTAAGATTAATTAGTTAATGTTTATAAATGTAAAATGTATGGAAGAAACTATTTATCAGAGAGTTAAGTTAGTTTTGGAGAATAAATCTATTTCGGTTAATGCTCTATCTAAACAGATTAATGTAGCGCAAGCTACTTTAAATCCTCAATTAAGAGGTGATAGAACTTTAGCAGCCAATATCGTAGCGAAGATACTGGATGCCTTTCCTGACGTGTCGGCAGAGTGGTTAATGCGTGGTATTGGTACTATGTATAGTAATCAAGATGCGGATGATTCGTCTTATATGGTTGCCGAAGAACCTAAGCATGATGTTATCCATGAGGTGATTCCTGAGCAGGAGTCTCATCAGGATGATTCTGTCTGGAAGGCGAAGTATGAAGAGTTAGAGAAACGCTACGACCAGCTACTATCTATCTTAGGCGGTGGCATGAGAAAAACAAATGTAGGTTAACATGAATGTTTAATTATAAAAATATAGTAGATATGAAACTGATTATAACAAATTTATACACGTTGTTTGTTCTAATGTTATGTGATGCTATAGTCCTCTTATCAGTGAAGTGGGCTATTTCCATTGATGTTATTTATATCGTATTGTTAATGATAGGAACATTGCCATTTATGGTGGTATCGAACTTGTTTGATAAGTCGATAACGTTTTTCCCATATTATTTCATTAGATTAAGACAGGTTGATGTTTATAGTTCCTTTTTCCTATATATGCTTGGCTTTGCTTTTGGAACGTTCTATTTATGGTATACGTTTTGGCAGCATGATGGTCATTGGATATTAGGTTGTATCTTTGGTACAATACTGAACTGGATATTAGTGGCAATGAAAGGGAATGATTTAGTGTTGGTTCATAAAAGAATGGGGGTAATGTAATGGAAGTATTTATTGGTATAATGTTGCTTTTGACTATTATTGCTGTAATATTTATCCTGAGAATAATAAGCGTGAATCGTGAATTGAGTGATAGGAAGGCAAAGGAAATACTAGAAAATATAAGGAATAGTGTACCTCGCACAATACCAGAACCGAACAAGCAGGATTTTGGTAGATGCGCTAATGCAGTTGGTCACTTTGGTTTTGATGTATCAAATCCTATACGAATTTCAAGTATTTACGATGCTTGTTTCAATAAATATATTAATGGTATGTATATAGGCAGAGAAAGAATCTCTGGTTATATTGTTGTTTCTAAGTGTTGGTGCTCTTTGTTCGGAGAGAAACCAATTTATAGGGTTGGCATTAGAAAAAGTGACAAGAAAAGTTTTTCAACGCTATATTTTATTGAGGATGGTATAACGAAGCCACAATATTATCCTGATGGAATTTTGGATGGTTCCGATTTGTATTTTCAAGATGTTGTTGAGAATGGAGGTCATGTTTCCTTTAAAGATAGCTATTTCCAAAATAGAATGTTGCTGAAAAAGGAAAGTTCACAAAAAGCAATACCAATTCTTAAAGAAAAAGTGTATATCTTTCCTTTTCCAAAGAAGAACGATGATGAGGATTCTAGTCAATTTGCATCAAGAGTTGAAGACCAAAGGTTACGCAAAATATTGTCTGACGATTATTGGAAATTTGTTAATCTGCATAAGAAAATTGCACCTGGGCTTTCCGAGATTGCGAAAGAAACTAACGAGGAATTTGCACAGAAATGGGAGAAGATAACTGGTATCAAACGAAACGAGGGGGAATCGGCTTGGAAGTATATGATGAGAGTCAAGCCATATAAGGACAAGATAATAGCTTTACAACGTAAGCAACAAGAACTGGAACAGAAATTGAAAGCGTCTAATTCGAAGTCCGAGTATGAAGCTGACGAAATATTAAAGAACTACAATGGAGAATTGTAACTTTCAGTACTTGTGTTATTAATTTAAATGTGTGAGATATGAAAAGATTATTTTTATTATTGCTGACACTCTTTATGATAATTGGAGTTCAGGCACAGAGACCGAGTGTTAAGGAACAAATGGAGATTAAGCAGAATTACATGAATTTCTGTAAGGACTTGAATCAACAGTTGCCAATACAAGTGGATGATTACACAAGGTTCTATGCTGTAAGTTTCGTTAATTGGACTCTGACAGCGTATTATCAGCTTGATGTAGATGCTGATGATTTTTCAGAGAATGAACTGATTGAACTTCATGGCGAGTTGCGTTCTGCATTCAAGGAGTCTGCTAGAAGAATGTTCGCTAGTGGCAATTATGATTTGAAACGTGATGAATGGAAATGGTTTATGAGGGGCACAGGAATGAAGTTTAGGGCAAATTATAAAGATGCTTACGACAGACCGATGCTTAATATTACTTTAGATTATTCTGATTTCTAATCATCTAATTTTTCCAACTAGGGAAAAATATTTTCCCAACTAGAAAAGTAAAATGGCAGAAATAACTAACGAACAGAAGTTGTATGTGCTGCTATATGGTACGTATAATAAGAATGAACAAGAGAAGTCCATTTGGAGTATTATCAAGGATAGATATTCCAAGGATTCCTCTTGGTTTGTTGATGTAGCCAAGAATTTGAATGCAGACAATTATGTGAACTATAGTTGTGGTATGGAAAGTGGAAGTCACTGGGCTGCTACTGATTTGGGTAGGAAACAGATACCTATCCTTTGGAGTGGTAGCATGTTGAAGAAAGAGCATGAGGAGGAAGTGAAGGCTTTAAAGAAGGAGTCTTCACTTAAGACTAAACACCCCTACATAGATTATGCGATTAAAGCTATTATTACAGCAGTAGTCACTATATTGGTAGGTTTGTTTATAAATTACCTAGCAAGTAACATTCCTAAGAAGAATGACTCTACACCTATCCAAACAAGATAGAAGTAAAAGCCGTTTTTGTAATATTCTAATTCTCTGTTTTTATCCATAAGCCATTGAGTTTTAATGTTTATGAAGCAAAGTTATGCTTTTCTCCTGAGAATCAGAAGGAAATTACATAGTTTAACTTTTAATCTCTGCAAAGTTTGCAGCAAACGTTGCAAACCTTGCAGAGACTAAAAGTTGGTACGGAGCGAGTCTAGTCCTTGTCGAAGAACTTATCAATGAGACCCATTGCATCATTCTTCTTCTTATCTATAATCTTGGCATAAATCTCGGTGGTGGCAATTCTAGTATGACCCATTAACTTGCTGGTTGTGTAGATGTCTGCTCCCAGTGTAAGCATCATGGTTCCAAATGTATGCCTTGCGGTATGGAAGGTGATGTCCTTCTTGATGCCAGCGTTGGCTGCCCATACCTTGATGTGAGTGAGAACCGTCTGCTCGCATCCCATGCCATTGAAGATAAACTCGTTTCCGCCCTGCTCAGGCAACCATTCTATAGCTTTGCCTGACAGATTGTAGGACACCATCTTGTTGGTCTTCTTCTGTATGATAGACAGATGCCATGACTTGGTTCCATCCTCGTTGGTCACTTCCCTGATGTCCGACCATTTCAGTCTCCTGATGTCCGAGATACGCAAACCGCAAAAGCAGGAGAACATGAATGCCTGCTTGATAACTGGAACCTTGCATTCTGTTTCTGCCAGTTTCTTCACCTCCTCAATATCCAAGAAAACCCTGCTTGTTTCAGGTTTCTTTGGCTTCTCTCGCTTGTCCACCTCGCTGAATGGATTCTTGTATATCATCCCACCTTTCACGGCTCTGCTGAGCATTTCGTTGAGGTGGTTGCTGTACATAATCTTGGTGTAGCTGGAAAGCGGCTCTCCATTGCTCTTCTTGGTGTTGTTCAGGAACTCAATGAATCCCACACAATACTTCTTGTCAATACTGGATAGCTTAATATTATCTCCCTTGTAGGCGATGAGTTGCTTTCGGGTGCATTCTATCTGTGCTGCGATGCGGCTTGGAGACTGCGATGTCTTCATCTTATAAGTCTTGAAGTTGTCTATCCAATCCATGAGCTTCATCTTGCTCTTGACTGATATGATGCCCGAAATGCTGTTCTTGATGTCCAGTACTCTCTGAGCCTTGATAACATTGGCTGTAGCCATTGTTTCTGCATTCTTTCTTCTTGCCTCTGCCTTACCTCTACCCACTTCTGGTACGATGTAGAGTTTCAGGAACTCATAGGTTCTCTTGCCATCCTTGTAGATGTCCAGATAGACACTCTTGTTTCCGTTGGCAAGTTCCTTGAATCTGATAGTGACAGGTTCCTTTTCGATTGTTTTCTTCCTTCCCATAAGCCTTTATTTTATAAATCTGCTGCAAAGATAAGCATTTTTTTTGTTACTCGCAAGTTTTGGGTAACAAAATAGTAACAAAACCAACACGTATCTGATGTATAGGTAATGTATATCTAGCTTTCGGAAAATTAATTTTCAGAAAAGGTAAAGTGCTGATAACTAAAAGTTTAGATATACATTTGATATACATTTGATAACAGATGGCTAAAACATGGCTATCTACTATCTTTATGAATCCAAATTCAGATTTAAAGAACAAAAAGAACAATGAGAGTGTAATGGCAGCTAATGCCGAGTCAAGAATTTCAGTGTATGCTGCCCGTTTTGCCGCTTACAGCGATGAGCGTTTGAAGCAGACCGTGGATCACGAGCGCAAGGTTCGTGGTTGGGGCAGCGAGCGCAGTTACTTCCTCGCCGCCCTGCGAGGTGAGTGCGAGAAGCGAGGCATTGATTACTGCTAATCAAGCTCCATCTGTGTAAATCTGTGAAATCTGTGGGAGCTTATGAACTGTGGGAACTTATGATTTGTGGGAGTTTATGACTTGAATTCCTCGATGAAGGGTTGCAGGTTTCCACCTCTTGGCGAGTTATGGTCTTCAAGGATGGCGAAGGCGATGAGCTTGTACTTGTCCTTGAACTCCTTCTCGTCGATGACTTCGTGAAACAGTCTTGCGATATGTTTCGGAGGATTGTGGAAGGCACCGCAACCGAATGCACCGAGCACGATGCTGTCGTGTCCGTTCAGCAAACCGATACGCAGCATCGTCCTCATTTTGTTTTTCGTCAGTGCGGCATCTTCTTCGCAGATGTTCCCATCTCTATCTAAATCAGGATGATTGATGGCCGCTACTGCCACGAACGACATATAATAAGGAGTATCGAGCAAGGCAAAGTCATCCTTGGCTCCAGCCCTGAACACGGTAGCGTCCGGCACATAGATGCCTCCGAATCTCACAGGCATCGGATATTGAAACTTGCTTTTCTCCAAACCGTAATCCTCGGCATATTCTGCATAGCGATACATAGAGAGAAAGAGGTTGGTGCTGCGGAAGAGGCTCTCCTCCTGAGCCCGGCTTCCGTTCTTCACTCCACCGCCCGGGTTGCGCCGGCTTGCCAGGTTGAGAACCACGGGATTGTATCCTTCCTGTTGCAACTGATGACCGCAATGGATGCTGTCGTCATTCTTCACAATAATCTTGGTGGAACCTTCTGCAAGGGTAGGTATGTTTGAAGCATCCAGTGGCTTGGTATAGAATCTGCTTCCCTTCAGCATCTTCGTGTTGTCGGGCAGTTTTACTTCCTCCCCATTCTCAGAGGTGTAATGTCCCTCCAGTACAATATCTATAGTTTGCTGATACACGTCAGCCAGTTGTCTTCTGTCGTTTATCATGATTTCTTCTGTTTATTTTGTTTGTTTCACTAAAAATCCATTCTTTCAGGCAAAAATACAAGTTTTCTTTGTATTCTCCAAACTTTTATATATAAAAAATGTATATTTGTGCTATCAATAATACATATTGTAAGGGGATTGCTAAGAGCTGTTTATATAGCTTTACAAGATTCTATAAGACTTTCCCAAACATATTCCAATCACCGATTGGAATATCTGAGCTTCAATTTGCATATGTCCGAATTCAACAATGCACATGTTTATATATCTTATTTCATTCATATTTATGTCCTGCTATTAAAACTATTATGTTGAAAATTTCGACTTTTCTTCGTGATATCCCAATATTATTTCATAAAAATGGGGGAATCTCATTTGTTTTTTGTAACTTTGCCCACTAAAGAAACAATATATAATAATGGAAGGACAACCTATGTGTAAATTCAAAGATACTACTTTGGGAATTAAGAAACTGGATTTTGGAGTTAAGCGTGGTGCTATGGCTGTGTTTTTGACTGATGGTCGAGAAGTGATAGTTCCGATATCTATGTTTCCCGATATTAAGAGTCTGAGCAAGAAGCAGAGAGAGGATTATATGATTATGGACGACCAGTATTTCTCTTTTGATGCTTCAAGTAAAATTTACTCGATAAAAGATATTTTGAGGTATTAAGTTGCATATTTCATTTATTTTTTGTAACTTTGCCCTCGAAAGGGGAGAGGTTGCCGCAGGCGGCTGCTCCCTTGTAACATAAGTTGAACAAATAAAATAGAATAATAAGAAACAGAAAGAATAAACTTTAGACATATAACATATTAATATACAAAGCGTTTACGATATTCGGAATACTCTCGAAATTTGGCGATTAAAAGACGTATTTCCTAACATAGAATAAGTGAATGCCTGCGCTATAGCGTGGGCTGAACTTATCTGTAGGAATGGGCCACGCCAAATGCCCGAGAGTTAGATAAGGGAAGCTCACGCTTCTTTTGTATCTATCTCTCGGGCATTATGTGTTAGCCCATTCTCTGAATGAAGTTCAACGCTCATCTATAGCGGCAATTCTGATGTTACAGACGAATTGTCGAACATCTTATTTTCATTTTTTGGAATAGAAATCTATCAACTATCAGTTACTGGTGGTTATTAGCTTTATCTGTTCCAAGAGAAAATATTTGCTGCTTTTTATTGGTATTGCTAAAAGTGTATTTAAGTAAATAGGCTGCCCATCTTGTGTGTTATCGTATGATTGATGTCTTGAAAATGACAGATCTCACGTTCTTGGATACGACATTTAGTGATATTGATGGCTATGTTTCATTGTATATATAGAAAAAGTTTTTTCTAATTTAATGCCACTTCTACCACGCTGATGTGTAAGTGTTTGATATACAGAAAATAACGCGTGGTAATAAGCGGTGCTTTTATTGCCACTTATTACCACGCATTGCCACGCCTTATTTTTGTTTATTCTTCTGTAATCGGCATAGAATCAAGTAGTTGCCTGATTCGTGGTAATAAAATAGGTATATCTTGATCTTGTCCCCAAAGCTAGAGGAATGTGCCCCGAAACATTGCCCAATTGTGCCCGAGGCTCTGGGCACTTTTGACCGGGAATATCGGTTACATTTGCTCATAGTTTCGGGCGTGTTTGCTCATAATTCCGGGCACAAATCCTCATAGTTTCGGGCAAGTTCTTACGATGTTTCTCGCAAGTATTTACGATGCTTCTCTTAAGTACTTGCGATGCTTCCCGCAATTATTTACGATATTTCTAGAAGTCGCAAGGCAATGCAGAGAGCTGCTGCATGATGGTCTTCGCCATGCGCGAGTGGCCGGCATCATTAGGATGAAGACGGTCGGTATTCGGCTTGTTGAACATCTGGGCACCAGCATCGTAAAGAGGGAAGAGACCCGAAAGGGAGTTGAGGTCGATGACAGGTACTGCCCACACATTGCCCACTTCCTTAATCGCCTTCACGTATTCATCGAAGAAAATGCCACGGGCATTCTCGTACATCTCATCGGGCTGGATGTTCTTGTCGCTGCTTCCAAAGTAAGCACGATGGATAGGAGTCATCACCACGATTTGCTTGGTAGGATACATCTGCTTCAACTTCGACATGGCTATGTTGATGCGACCTTTCAAGGTGTTCTTATCCATGGCAAAATGACGATGGCGACGCTGTACCATTTCGCTTGGCTTGTGGAGGGCTACTCTTACGCTGTCGAAAGTCTCCTCATACCATTCGCCGATAGGCACACCGTTGTTGTAATCGTTCGTACCCATAAAGATGAGAATGGCATCGAAATCATCACCATGCTCTTTCTGGAGTAGATCAGCCTGTCGGGGAATATCGTTCCACTGTCTGCCGCTCACGCCATAAACGTAGGGGGTAATGCCGAGCCAATCCTGCAGGAATCCCCAGTATTTCACCTTCGATGCCTTGATTCTTGGATCGGTGATGGAGTCGCCGAAGTAAGCCACCTTCTTTCCCTTCCAGGGATGCTGAAGGTTCTTGAAAGCCTTTTCCTTTTCGGCGATTTCTTTCTTGCTCATCGCCTTCTGGGCGAAGGCGGGCATGGTTGGCATCGCCAAAGTCAAGGCGAGTGCCAGGGTAATCATTGTCTGTTTCTTCATTGCTAGTTTGTTTTTAATTCTTTTTCTAAGTGCAAAGTTACGGCTAATTTCTTAAACAAAGCTACATTTTTTGTTCAAATATCGGTGTTTTTCTGCATTTTTTTGTAATTTTGCAGCCGCAAATATAAATAAGTATATAAATAGGCATATTAAAAGGCATATAAATAAGCATATAAATTAAGGTATATAAAATAAAGTATATAAAATAAGGTATTAAGAAGGATGACTGTAAGTTTGAGTAATATGAATAGTTTGAGCAATTTGGGAGATTTAACCCGTAAGCGAGTGGCTGTTGCAGCTTATTATTTTGTGCCGGGCGTGGTGTTTGCCAGTTGGGCAAGCCGCATTCCGGATGTAAAGCAGATGTTGCACTTGAGCAACGGACAGTTGGGATCGGTGCTTTTCGCCATTCCTATCGGTCAGCTTCTGATGATGGCTTTCTCGGGTGTTTTGGTGAGCAGGTTTGGCAGCAAGAGGATGCTTGCCTTATCTGAAATTCTCTATGCATTGGTGCTCTTCTGCATAGGAAGCAGCACTACGGTTTTCAATCTGATATTGAGTCTGATGGCTTTCGGAATGATGGCGAATCTGATGAACATCGCCACCAATACCCAGGCTTGCCTGGTAGAGAAGATGTATGGGCGTAACATCATGTCTTCATTTCATGGCTTGTGGAGTTTGGGCGGATTCTCGGGCGGTATCATCGGAGCCGTCTTTGCCAATACCCTGCTTCCGATAGAGGTTCACTTTGGAGCCATCCTGGCGATGAGTCTTCTTATCATCGCCATCGGATTCCGTTTTCTTGTAGATGATGCTACGGCGAAGGCAGAAGAGGAGGATGTGCCGAAGTTCTCTTTCAAGACCATCGACCCGATTCTTTTTCTCCTGGGATTGATGGGATTTGCCGGCATGTTCTGTGAAGGAACTGTTTACGATTGGAGTGGTGTGTATTTCTCATCTGTAGTGAAACCCGATGAGGCTTTTATCCGTGCGGGCTATGTGGCTGGTATGGGAGCAATGACTCTGGGTAGATTCCTGGCCGATGGTTTCGTAACGAAATATGGACCAGCCAAGGTATTGAAGGTTTGTGGTGGTTTGATTGTGGGCGGTTTGTGGCTGGCAGCTGCCTTGCCTTATCTGATTCCTGCCACCTTGGGCTTCCTGCTGGTAGGTTTCGGCATCTCTTCGTCTGTGCCTATCTGTTACAGCATTGCTGGAAAACTCGGAACCATCAAGGCTAGCATCGCCATTACCATTGTTTCGAGCATCAGTTTCTTCGGTTTTCTGGTAGGACCACCGGTTATCGGATGGCTTGCTGAGGCCACTGGTCTCCGCATAGCCATCAGCATTGCCGCCTGCCTGGGCTTGATGATTGCGTTTGTTGCCGCAAAGGTAGGAAAGAGAATATCTTGAATGAGATGAATATCTTGAAAACAAGATGAATATCTGAATAAAATACAAAAAACCGTGGATGCTCCATGCATCCACGGTTTTTTGTTATCAATAAAATAAGCAAGGAATATTGCTGATAATAATTGGTATGGATTCTATTGTGACCGAAAAAACAACGAAAAACAATGAATAAGAAGAATATCTATGTTTATTGTACAAAATTATAGGTAAATATTGCTTTAAAATTTGTAATTTTGCCCACAAATAACAAAAACTCTATAAAATAACAAAAACACTATAAATGGAAATGAAGACTAAATCATTTTTGGCAATCATGTCTATGATGGCAGTTTGCTCTGTAAATGCCCAGGCGCAGATTCCGCAGCAATCTATCCGATGGGATAAGCATAGCCTTATTTTCGATGGTAAGCGAGTGGTGCCGGTGATGGGCGAGGTACATTATTCTCGAATCCCTCAGAATGAGTGGAGAGAGGAAGTGAGAAAGATGAAGGAGGGTGGCGTTACCATGATTGCTGCCTATGTGTTCTGGAACCATGTGGAGGAAGTAGAAGGTGTGTTCAACTGGAGTGGACAGCGCAATCTTCGTGGTTTTCTTGAGATATGTAAGCAGGAAGAGATGCCAGTGGTTCTCCGACTGGGCCCTTTCTGCCATGGCGAGGTTCGCAATGGTGGCATACCTGACTGGATGTTTACCAAGGGATGCAAGATGAGAGAGGAGAATACCACTTTCCTGAAATATACAACCGAACTTTATCGTCAGATTTATTCGCAGGTGCAGGGGTTACAATGGAAAAATGGTGGTCCGGTAGTTGCCGCACAGTTTGATAATGAATATCGTGGCAGGGGTAGTTATCTGATGGCGCTGAAGAAGATAGCCCAGCAGATAGGTTTCGATTTGCCTTTCTATACCCGTACAGGATGGCCTGAACTGAAAACGCCGGTGCCTTTCGGCGAGATGGTTCCGCTTTATGGCGACTATGCCGATGGCTTCTGGGAGCGCAGCCTGAAGGAGACTGCTGGTAATTACTACAAGGCTTTCAACTTCAAGGCTTTCAGAAGCAGTACGGCGATTGCCACCGAACAGCTGGGCAAACAAGAGGCGAAGATTAACAAGGGGGATGAAGCCTATCCTTACTTCACCTGCGAACTGGGTGGAGGTATGATGACTTCCTATCATCGTCGTCCGTATATTTATCCGGAAGATGCATATTCGCTGGCTATCGTCAAGTTGGGTAGCGGAAGCAATCTTCTTGGATATTATATGTATCATGGCGGAACCAATCCTACTGCGATGATGTCGGGTAATCTAGACGATGGTAGTGCGGTTTATCTGAATGAAAATCAGCGCACTCAGGCTACCAATTATAATGATATGCCGGTAAAGACGTATGATTTCCAGGCGCCATTGGGTGAATTCGGACAGAAGAATCCTCATTATTTCATGCTCCGCAAACTGCATCTCTTTATGCATGATTATGCAGAAGTACTGGCTCCGATGGAGTCTAGCTTCCCATGCCGTCAGGATATAGAGAAGGGTGATGATTCTCATCTTCGCTGGTCGCTTCGTTCTAAAGATAAGAGCGGTTTTGTTTTCATTAATAACTATGAGCGATTGCTGCAGTTGTCTGCCAAGAAGAATGTGCAGTTTGATGTCTGCGGAATGAAGTTTCCTCAGCGTCCGATGACAGTTCCTGCCGGTGCGATGTGCATCTTCCCGGTAAATATCGATGGCATCCGATACGCTACGGCACAGTTGATAGCCAAGCGGGATGGAAAGATTTATCTGGAACAGATCAAGGGTATTCCTACTGAGATTGCTGTAGATGGAAAGGTGCTGAAGAATGTGAAGGCGAAGGGTATCGCTAAGCCTGTTTATAAGAACATCTATCTTGTAGATTCCAAGACGGCGGAACATCTGTTCCTGCAGGAGGAAGGGAAATCAATGATGTCTCTGGCTCCTTCTTTCAAGAAAATCAAGGAAGCAGAGAGCGTTCGCAAGATAACTATGGGTGTGCAGAAAGTGGCAGAGGAACCATCTGATGCTGACTTCAAGAAGGCTGCGGTTTATCAGCTAAATCTTTCGCCTGAAATGCTGCAGGGCAGAAATCTCCTGAAAATCCAATATCGTGGCGATTGTGCCCGACTTTATTGCGATGGCAAACTGGTGGCTGATAATTTCTATAATGGTCGCCCGTTCCTGATGGGATTGTGGCGCCTGCCTGCCGATTGCCAGAAGTTGGAACTCCGCATTCTTCCTTTGCAGAAGGATATGCCGGTTTATTTCCCTCGCGAAGCAGATGTGACGAAGGAAGGAGAAGAAATCGTGAAATTAGAAATAACTCAACAATAAATGATTCAACCATCAATGAGAAATATTGTATTGATAATGGGCTTGATGGTTTGTGCTTCCTTGCAGGCACAGGGCTTCAGCTCAAATAATAAGATAGACCTCTCGGGGCAGTGGCGATTCTCGCAGGGAGATGCGCCTACCTATGAGGAGGTGGTCAAGTTGCCGGGATCGATGCTCACCAACGGCAAGGGTAATGATGTCTGTACCCATACGCAATGGACAGGAAGTCTTTATGATTCTTCCTTCTATTTCAATCCTTATATGGAGAAATATCGCCAGGAGGAAGTGCTGGCAAATGGGAAGCATCGCATCAAGGGAACCATGAAGTTTCCTTTCTTCCTCACCCCAGAGAAGCATTACATCGGCAATGCGTGGTATCGCAAATCGGTGTTTGTGCCTAAGGAGTGGAAGAAGCAGCGCGTTATCCTCTATCTGGAACGTCCTCATATAGAGACTTCGGTTTATATCAACGGCAAGTTGGCGGGCAGGGATTCTTCGCTGAGTGTGCCTCATGAGTTTGATGTTACACCTTATATTATATATGGCAAGGATAATGAAATCAGCATCAAGGTGTATAATGGTATCGAAAATGTATGCGTGGGACAGGATTCGCATAGCGTAACCGACCAGACCCAGGGCAACTGGAACGGCATCATCGGCAAAATGGAATTGCAGGCGCATCAGCAGCAGTATATCCGCAACCTGCAGGTTTATCCTGATGTAAAGGGCAAGCAGATTAAGGTGGTGATGGATGTGACGGGGAAAGCCCGGAAGGCTGATTTCCAGTTTGATGTAAGTGGCGTCAAGCATTCGTTTTCTAAAATAAAGAGAGAAAGTGATGGAAAATTCTCCGTCATTATTCCGATGGGCGAGGATATCAGGCTTTGGGATGAATTCCATCCGAATCTTTATACCCTGACTGCTACGATGGGCAAGGAGTCTATCAGTACCACTTTTGGTATGAGCGAGATCTCCATCGAAGGCCGACAGTTTTATATGAATGGCAAGAAGATTTGGATGCGTGGAACCGTGGGCAACTGCTGTTTCCCGGAAACCGGTTATCCGCCAACCGATGAGGCTTCGTGGCTCCGTATTTTCAGAAAATGCAAGGAGTATGGACTCAATATGATGCGATTCCATTCTTATTGTCCTCCCGAGGCAGCTTTCTCGGCAGCCGATCAGGTGGGAATCTATCTTCAGCCCGAAGGTCCATCTTGGCCAAATCACGGTGTGAAGTTGGGCAATGGCATGACCATCGACCATTATCTGATGCAGGAAACTCAGCGAATGGTTGAGAAATATGGCAATCATCCTAGCTTCTGCATGCTTGCTGCGGGCAATGAACCTGCGGGAAACTGGGTGAAATGGGTTGGCAACTTTGTGGAAGAATGGAAGAAAACAGGCGATAAGCGACGTGTATATTGTGGTGCATCCGTTGGTGGCGGTTGGGCTTGGGACCCGAAGAGCGAGTATCATGTAAAGGGTGGTGCGCGCGGATTGGATTGGGACAAGAAGGCTCCGCAATCGGAAGACAACTTCGATGGGGATATGGTTCGTGTGGTTCAGAAGGGAAGAACGCCGATTACCTTTGATGTGAACGAGCCTAGAGTGACCCACGAGATGGGACAGTGGTGCGCCTTCCCAGATTTCAAGGAGATTTCGCAATACACGGGAGCCTATAAGGCCCGCAACTTCGAGATCTTTTCTGATTTGCTGAGAGATAACGGTATGGCGAGTCAGGCTGAGAAATTCCTTCATGCCAGCGGTAAGTTGCAGACCTTGGCATATAAGTATGATTTGGAGCGCAACCTGCGAACCAAGGATTATGCGGGCTTCCAGTTGCTGGGCTTGAATGATTATAGCGGACAGGGTACTGCTCTTGTGGGCGTATTGAATGTGCATTGGAAGGAAAAGGGATATTGTGATGCCAAGGATTGGACGGAGTTCTGTTCGCCAATCGTTCCTCTGGCTAAGTTCCCGAGATTCGTTTTCTCTTCAGAAAACAAGGTGCAGGTTCCTGTGGAACTCTATAATGCGTATCACGAGCCGTTGCAGAATGCGGAGGTTACATACGAGGTGAAGGACGAAAATCAGCAGGTTTTGGCTTCCGGAAAATTAGGAAAGTCTTCGCTTCCAGGTAATTCGCTTGCTGATAATCTGAATTCTCTTCCTGTGGGTAAGAACATCGGTTTAGGCAATGTATCCCTGGATTTCCCTCATCTCCATATTCCGTATCCATCGCAATTGGTCTTGGAGATTCAGGTGAAGTCTTCCAATGCTCCTGTAGCCCGTAACCATTGGGATTTCTGGGTGTATCCATCTCAGATAGAGATGCCGAATACCAAGGCGCTTAAGGATATCTATATTGCTGATAGTCTGGATGCCAAGGCACAGAAGGTGTTGCAGAAGGGTGGCAAGGTGCTGCTTCTGGCTGCCGGAAAGGTGAAGATGGGCGAAGATGTGAAGCAAACCTATCTGCCGGTGTTCTGGAACACCAGTTGGTTTAAGATGCGTCCGCCTCATACCACGGGTGCTACCATCGACAAGACTCATCCGCTCTTCAGCAATTTCCCTACGGATGACTGGGCAAACCTGAACTGGTGGGAGTTGCTGAACAAGGCGCAGGTGATGAATCTCCGTGAGTTCCCGAAGGATTATCAGCCGGCCATCCAGCCGATAGATACCTGGCACGTGAGCCGAAAGCTCGGTATGATGATTGAAGCCAAGGTGGGTAGAGGCAAGCTTCTGATGACTACGATGGATGTAACCAGCGACTTGGAACATCGCCTGGTGGCAAACCAGATGCGTTATGCCATCCTGAAGTATATGATGAGCGATGATTTCCTGCCGGCAATGGAGGTGGATAAGCAGGTGATTGAAAATCTCTTCACGAAATCGGCGCCACCCGTGAATATGTTTACCAACGATTCACCGGATGAACTGAAGCCGAAGCTGAAGTAAGGAAGATAATGTAATGTAAATATAAGGCGAGATATAGCTCGAGTAATGAGGCAAATGCTGGATAGTAAACTGGCATTTGCCTTTTTCTTACCTCTATCTTACTTCTTGATGACCAGTTTGCTTCCTTTCTGAACATCCGCCTTGATGTTGGTGATGCGCTCGTTCTTCACATCATCCAGCATGATGGCTGGGCGATAATCGGGCTTCATCGTAGTGAAGCTCACATTATCTACTTCGATGCCATCCACGTGGCGGGCGTAGAGACCGAAGGCTGGAGTTTCTTTCGCAAATTTGGGCTCTGGGTAGTTGGTGCCTTGTTCTCTATATTCCTTTTTCGCCAGTTCTGCCTTGCCACCACCACGATATTGCAGGCGGATATTGCTCAGCGAGATGTTGCGGAGTGGCTGACCAGGCATACCGGTAACGATGATGCCGGCAAGGGAATCTACATCGTTGGCAATGACATTGCTGATCATGATGTCGCGACCGGTAGAAACGGTGGTGCGCTCCTTAGGACCACGGTTCCGGCAACCGGTGGTAATGTAGATAGGGTAGTGGTGAACATGATTCATAGTGATGTTATTCACCACGATATTCTCCATCAATCCCTGATCTACTTCCTCGAAGGCCAGACCGCTGCTATACATAAAGGTGCAGTTGCTCAAAGAGATATTCCTGTATCCGCCATTCGATTCCGTGCCGAGTTTGAAGCGGCCGCATACCCAGTTTACCTTTTCCGGGATGTAAGTACCATCGAGCAATGTGCCAAACTTGTAACCCGTAATCACACAGTTGGTAATGGCGATATGCTCTGTGAAGACCGGTTTCTTCAGGGCATATGAACTCTTCAATACCAGGGCATCATCGTGAGGCGTATTGATTTTGCAGTTGCTGATAGTGAGATACTTGCAGCAGTCTATATCGAAGCCGTCACGATTGGTATCAATGATGACATTATCCACGGTGCCGAGTTCACATCCCGTTAGGATGATGCCGAAGTGACCGCCCCGATAGATGGTGACATCACGAATCAGGATATTACGGCATTGCTTCAGGGCGATGGCCTTATCGCCCGTTCCTATGTTGCCGCCCTGCAGATTACCGCCTTTTTCGGTATCTCTTCTGGTGAGACCTTCGCCATCAATCATACCTCTGCCCGTGATGGATACATCATTGGCGCCGATGGCATAGATGAGGCTGTTTTTAAAATAGGTATGTCCGCCGTCCTGATAGGCTGTGCCTTCAAAAAACTCTGCTTTATCATAGGCTTTCATAGAAGCTGGAGCAGCGAGAATCTTGGAACCAGCCATCAGATGCAGTTCCACATGGCTCTTCATGCGGATACTTCCGCAGAGATAAGTGCCGGCAGGCAGAACCACTCGTCCTCCACCATGAGCCACACAGGAATCAATAGCGTTATTGATTGCATGATGGTCTAAGGTTCTACCATCGCCCTTGGCCCCATATTCCAATACATTGTAGTCTTTGGCTTGGGCGAAAATGCCACAAGCCAAAGCTACTAAAGTGATGAGATATTTCTTCATGCAAATTATTATTTAAGTTGTTTATTTATAATTAGATAGATTATTTATTCGTTCACTATCAGATAGAAAGCGAGTGCCCAATCCTGGTCGTTGGCGAAGGCATCGGCAAAGTGAGCCTTTTCGCCATTGATGCGCTTTGGATAAACGAAGGCGCAGCTTCCTGTTCCATCTTCAAAAACATTGCAGAGGTTGTTTCTTACGATTTCTTTCGCCCTCTTCAGATACTGCTCTTTACCTGTTGCCTTGGCATAATAATAGTAGGCGTTGGCATTGATGCAGGTCCAGTAGTGTGGGAAGGTATCGCCGAATACCTGGCGCTTGCCAAACCAGTAGCAGTCCCAGTGGCGGATAGGAATCTCGTTGAGACGATAGTCTGGCTGGTTGCCGCAGAGATTCTCCACCAGGGGCATCATCTTTTCTGCACCTTCCAAGTATTGATTGTCCTTGGTCTGAAGGTACATCTCTAAGAGAAACTGGGTGGCTGGGGCAACGATGGATTGCTCATAATTAACCTCCGATTTAGGGAAGCGCAAGCCGTTTCTCATGAAAACATCTGCTGTCTTGGAGAAATCTATCAAGAGATCATTGTATTCTGCCATCAGTCCTGCTTTTTTTAATGCCTTCAATCCCGTGGCCACAGGAATATCAATGCAATAGAAACCGTATCCCGTATGATGATACAGGGCTTGCATTGTCTTGTATCCCCAGAGTGCATACTGCTTATCCTGAGTAATCTCATACATGTGGAAGAAGAAGTCGGCTGCCCACGCATAGTTGTAACCACGGTTCCAACCATCTTTCGTTACTCTGGAATAGGTAGTGAAATCTTCTGTCTGCAACTTCTCGTGATAGAATTTGGCATAGCGGATGAGTGATTGCTTCAACTTTTCACTAGGATGTTTCATATACCATTTGGCAATGAGAATTCCCATACCCACACGTTCTCTACCTTCATCGCAGTCGTAGCTCTTTCTTTTATCATCATTCTTGTAAATCTCCTGCTTTTCGTTGTCATATACCATGTAGGCACCATAACGGGCATCCTGCGGGTCGTTCATCTGCTGATGATCGATGATGAAATTCACTCGCTTATCTATCAGCGTCTCGTAGCTGCTCACCACGAGAATGGTGGCATGCGTTCTTTCCACCTTATTATATATAAGGTCTATGCGCTGCTCGCCCAGTTCCTCTGCCTTGAAATAGGCATAATAACCCTTGGCATCCTTTCCGGTTTTGATGGCTTTTGGCTCAGAAGTAATCTTGCCGTTGCGCATATCCTTGCCCGTGATGGTAGCAGAGAGCGATTTCAACTTGTTTTTCTCCAGATAAATCTTCACCTCTTCGCCCTGCTGATATACATATTTATCGCTTTGGGCGATGGCACCACCGGCAGCCAGGAGCTTCTGATAGAAATCTTCCTTGCCTTTGTGCTCGAAAACCTTCCATGCGATGGTATATGATTTTCCTGCTTTCAGAGTCATATCCGGCAAATCCATGGCGATGACACCACGGAAGTTGGAGTGGGCATTCTCTTTCTTGCGTTCCCATTCCTCGTAATCTGGCAGGGAACCTTGGGTGAGCATCAAGCCCACGTTGCTGCCTTCTATGGTGATGTTCTTGTCCTTTTCCTTTTTGTTCTTGGCTTTCTCTGTTAAGATACCATTAGCACCCATACGGATGGCGCAGGTGTATGCTGCGTTATCGCCAGCCCAGATATGAGCGTTGCAACGGTTGGTCATGCAGGTGGCAGCATCGGGGTAGTTATCATTCCATGGGGTATAGATTCCCCAGTCAGAAATCTGGGCTGCGGTCTTGCCTGTATTCTTGAAGGTGTATTCCTCGAAGAGTTCACCATTCTTCAGGGCTCTCTTTACGGAGATGCGGATAGTGCCTGCCTGATAAACGAGTTCTCCCTTCTGGCTGATAGGGTTCTGCCATTCCAGCTTTTGTCCGTTAACGGTCATAAAACCGAGTCCCCATCCATATTTGCCGGTTACCCATTTATACTGCTTGCCGTCTGGTGTGAGCACCCAGTTCATCTTCTGTGCATCGTTGTCAATGGCGAGTTGGGCGATGGCACCGGTGGCAGCATCGGTTTTGAAAGTGATACCTTGGGCAAAGCTGTTGCCGAGACTCAGTGCCATCAGGCATGAGATAGCTGAGGTTCTTAAACTCAAAATGTTTGTTACTGTTCGTTTGTTCATATAGCTTTTGTCTTTTGTTGTTATTCGACTGCAAAAATAGCACTATTTTGTGGATTTGTGTCTGTATTATCATTCAATTATCGCTGAATTTCATTCATTTCTTCTTATGAATCATAATAAAAAGGGTGTGACTAGTCAACTAATCACACCCTTTTTCTGAATTTACGTTGTTATGTTAGATAAACAAACTTCCTATCTGGAAGACCAGGGCTGATACTACCCATGCCAATAGCGTGGTGTAGCCGGCGGCGAAGCCTGCCCATTTCCAACTGCCCGTCTCGCCCTTGATGGCGGCAATGGTGGCGATGCAAGGGAAGTAGAGTAATACGAAGAGGAGGAAACAGTAGGCGGTGAGCGTTGCCTTCGCTGCTGCCTCGGCATCGCTGTAACCGTAGGTCTTCTTCAAATCAGAAGTCATCTGCTTCTTCAAAACCTCGTATTTTCCGTCTTCATCGTTGTAATCCTGATCGTCAGAGAAACTGTCGTTGTTGCTGTAGAGCACACCCATCGTTGAGGCTACAATCTCCTTGGCACCTACACCGGATACCAAGCCCACATCCAGTTTCCAGTCGAAACCCTGTGGGGTGAAGATAGGCTCGATGGTCTTACCGATTCTGCCGATATAGCTCTGTTCCTGCTGAGCCTGGTTATCAAGTTCTTCATTATGAGGGAAGTAACCCAAAGCCCATACGATGATACTTGCCACAAGGATGATACCACCCATCTTCTTCAAGTACTGCTTACCCTTTTCCCAGGTATGGCGGCCTATCGCCTTCCAGGTAGGGAAGCGGTAAGGAGGCAGCTCCATCACGAATGGGGTATCTTCGCCCTTCACTACGAAACTGGCAAAGATGCGGCTCAATATCACGGCAAGGAAGATGCCGATGAGATAGAGCGATACCATGATGAGCGAACGGTATTGGATGGCAAAGAACGTTCCGATGACCATGATGTAGATTGGCAGACGAGCCGAACAGCTCATCAATGGCAATATCAGCATCGTTATCAGACGGGAACGGTGACTCTCGATGGTTCTCGTTGCCATCACGGCTGGTACGTTACATCCGAATCCCATAATCAGCGGGATGAATGACTTGCCATGCAGGCCCATCTTGTGCATCAGCTTATCCATGATGAAGGCGGCACGGGCCATATATCCCGAATCCTCCATATAAGAGATGAAGAAATACAGAATCAGAATCTGTGGCAGGAATACGATGACCGCACCTACACCACCAATCACACCATCTACCAGCATATCCTTCACTGGTCCATCCGGCATCGTATTGCTGATGAACTCGCCCAGCCATGCCACGCCGTCCTCAATCCATCCCTTAG
>ERZ1023674.59-NODE-59-length-29870-cov-65.541271_pt1 | contig 29870 bp, 19 predicted proteins | sample MGYA00380343_ERZ1023674 | MGnify/ENA primary metagenome ERZ1023674 (study PRJEB33179, sample SAMN07448985) | human gut metagenome | biome: Human-gut; feature: Human associated habitat; material: Faeces | host: Homo sapiens | place: India: Bhopal | collected...
AGAGCACCTGACTGTTAATCAGGGGGTCGTTGGTTCAAGCCCATCTTGAAGCGCATTACATAAGCCTTGCAAGTCGATTACTTGCAAGGTTCTTTTGTTTTTATACATTTCAAAGTTGACAAGTTGAAAATCACTAAGGACTTTCAACCGTCAACAAGAAACTTCATTTTCAAATTGTCTTATCTCGAAAAAGATAAATTCTGAGGATCCTGAATAATCTTTGCCACCTTCTCATTGAATAAAGCCATAATATCTTCATATGAAACTTTAATAAACTTATAGTTCTTATGATTGCGAATTTTATCATCAATGGTCTTTACTGGCTTCAAACGAGAATTCATATATTCATCAATTGTGCGATTATAAAAAGGATGCTGTGGTTCTGTAATTATATACTTTCCATGAACATCACCACACCCTCCTGGTATTGCAAAAGATTGTGTTTGGATTTTGCTAACAAATAACCGCAAGTTAGAGAATATATTGTCAATACCATCTTCATCAGAATCTAATGAATAGTACAAAGCATCCAACATTGGTACAAATGCGCCAAAAGCAGTGCAAACATCTTGACCCGAAAAATAATTAATATAAGAAAAACACATATTAAGCCCTTCCTCTATACGACCCTTTTGCTTATCTAATGCACCCATTGATTTCTAATCATTTGTTGAAGTTTTGCATTATCATGAGCCAACTTAATATTTTCTTCTTTTTGCTTTTGAAGTTCACCTCTAAATTCAACAACACTAAATATCTGATATCCCATAACCAAAGTAACAATGATACCGACAGCAGAAAGTACTATTCCTAAAAACGTCTCATTACCAACTTCACAGGGAAACACTCTAAATAAAGAAAAACCTAATGATATGACACACAACAGTGTCAATAATAACATCCAATATTTACATTTACTATCCATACGCATTTATTCTTTAGAATCTCTTTTGATAAAAGTAAATCTTGTCTTCAAACATGGACGAAGGGAAAGATCGTAGGTTCCCATCTGGAAGTAGTTACGACTATCCTTGCTTGGATTCAAGTTCTGATAGAAATGAAGACCACGACCAAGGGTGATGTCCCAATCATTACTAGTGCGGATGTAACGGTCATGAGAATTTTCATCAAATTCATATTCAAATGTCATTATGTTGCCATCCATATCAGCCAGGGTTTCCTTGATACCACTCAAACTATCTTTTATATAAGATGACTCTTCTACCGTATCGCCGAGTTTTGTAATCAACTTAAAAACTTTACAGTCACCTATCTTTACCAATAATTCGATGAATCGAACCAAATTGGTTACCTGATAGCCATGTGACAAGTAAGGTTCTTCGAGCATAACCACCTTTGCCCCCTTCAGATAGTCAGCAAACAAGTCATCATAACCATAACCTATATCGCCATATTGCACATCAATTGTCTTCTCTTTAGGAGAATCATCTTCAACAATTAGAGGTTTCATCATAGGACGATCCTCCATAACCTTTGAAGGTGCATTCTCAAAAGGCATTTCATCATAAGCTTCGGTCAAAACTGCCACTTCAGGATCTTTACGAGGATTCTGGGTTGCCTTGCTATACTTACTTTCCGGACAATATACTATAATTTTCTTTCCATCCCTATTTATATATGACATATTGATACGAGCGTATTCCTCATCAGGCTTACGCTTATTCAATTGTTCCTTCACACGACGACGGCCTTCTATCGCATATTCCACTATTTCATCGAACTCCTCATCAGTTGGTTGACCTGTCGGGAACAACAACTTGATAAAGCCAGATATCGTTTTTTGTAAGGCACGGTTATCACGGCCTTCAATATTATCACCCTTCTTCAAACGGGCATTGACTACCCCCACGTAGTCACTATCATGCACAAATAAGTAATGAAGTGCCTCTGACATATAATCCGTGATCAATCCAAAACCGTTATTATAAGCACTGTCATCAATCTTCGGTATCTCCCACCCTGGAATATAGTTGTAGATACGATCGATTACAGCAAGATCAAAAGCTTCAGGCAAAGTAACCAGCAAATCTTTATCATAATTATTAACTATCTGCTGGATATTCAAGTCAAAGTTACCAACAAAAGAGAAACTGGCATAACCTGTCACTTCCCTACCACGCGAGAAACGACCATTAGCCATATAATCTTTCATGATTTGCACGGTATCGGCATCCTTGATTTTCATCTTGGCAACCTCATCAAAGGCGACATTATCCCAATAACCAACAGCACCCACTTGCTTGCGTTGATTATTATATAGTAATGTGGCAGTTGAAGCCTGTCCACCAGACAACAAAGTAGAATAAGGAGAGAACTCCGAATAAAAATAGCTCTTACCGGTACTTCTGCCTCCCAACTCAATGCTATTATAATTACTTTGAACCAATGGCAGGAAGCGGGAGAGAATATGAAATTTCAATCTTCTACCATTCTTATCGCTATTCAGCTGACGTGATCTTTCAGAAAGCCAATCAGGATTAATGCCAATACTACGAATCAGAACATCCATCCACTCATCAGTAGTAAATTGCTCACGACCACGAAAGAACTTTTCTGCATCAAAATGGGCAATTTGGATAGGGCGCAAATCTTCGATGAAGAAGGCATAGTCATCCTCCTCCACTTCATTATATGCCAAAGTTATCTCAGCCCAGATGCCACTCTCGAGCAATTTTTCGTTTTCCTGATAGAAACAAGGATTGATGGCAATACGCTTGGAGGCAAAGTTCTCCATCTCAGCCCAGTAACGCTTTTCCCGCTCCACATATTTCACATGAATCTTATCAATGAATTTATGGCGTTTTTTCTGCTCCACGATTGCCTGTGCCTTGTTAGATTCATCCGGTCGAACATAGCATTTTTCTATAGTTTGCAGCACAGCTTTCTTTCCTTCCTCTATTTCTTCGGGATCCTCACTGGCACAATAACGTGACAGCAGGAACTCCAAGACAAAGGAAGGAACGTTCACAGCACGCTTAATATCATGCAGCAGGTCCTTGCGAACCACCTTTCCTGGGAAAGCATGGTTAAGTTTCATATCTAAAGCATCCATTTACAAATCATTTTCAAAGTTCAACTTCAATGTAGAGAGCGTAGCATGGGTATCAGCGTCCAACGCAGACACAACAATACTGTCACCCCCATATTCTTCATCTATAACTATCGGCTGACGGTATTGAGTAACACCAGAAGGTATTTGTGCTGTCTGCGTAACATCATCATAGAATTTACCACTCGGTGCGCCTATTGCATGGCCTTCGCCATCAGCCACTATTAATCTTATATTTACTCCATCTGCAAACAAATCATCCTGATGGATATTAATATCAATCAACGGACGGCAAGTATAAACTGTACCAGACGTATTCCCCTTATACTTTAATTCCACGCTGTATTTCTGCTTATTCTGCTTATTCTGCAACTGCACAGTTATCACAGGTACCACATTCTCCTGGAGCGACAAGCCTTCATGGTAAAACACTTCACCTTTTCTAAACACAGTAAAGTTCTTGGCATAACATAGTTTCATAACCTCAGCATCCAGTCCCAGTTCTTCAGGAGTAAAGGATAAGGTATCCTCGCTGTCATTCAGATTACCTACCAACAAGCGACTTTCTTCCAGCGAGACATCGCTACCCATAGGTTTATCTATCAAATTACCCACATGGAAACTTGACTGCACCATAAAACCATGGTCAGCAACAAAGACAGCCATATCAAAGCCTTTTTGCTTGCAGGCATTCAAGGTACGCGCCAGACGCACCAACACCTTATCCATCACGGCAAGCCCACTCAACTTGATTTCTTCTCCAGCAGTATCCATATCCTGACTTCTTATAACCAACAATTGTACATTGTCTTCTATGGCAGACATATCGAAATTTTCCAAGCGCACATCTTGCGTTACTACATGGGTTTTCTGCTGCAAATAATCTAGTCGGTCATCAGGCGTTATAATCACTCTGCCATCTACAGAAGGTTGCAGTTTTCCGTTTTGTTCCACAACTTTCACATGTCCCAAATGAGCAGCCATACCAAATCGAGTAACAGAAGGCAGGAAAGACAACTTAGCCCCTATCTTTACTTGCTCTGGTTCATTGCGCATCATACTATCAGCAAAACATTTACCCATCTCATAGCGGAAAGCATCCACAAAAAACAAAGCCACCCGCTTACCTTCTTTTAGGGCAGGATATACGATATCTATACACCCCTGGTTTCTTAGTTGCTCATGATTCTTGATTTCCCCGGCACGCATCTGATATTCCTTGACACTACGCTCTGTAAAGTCTGCATACAAGCCTTCTACATATTGTGTCATTGTCTTTACTGCAGCAGGAAGAGAGACTACTTCCTGGCTATCAGTCAAATATCTACGGAAAGCTTTATCAGCTTCCTGACCACTGCCAACATACCATTCCACCAAATCCTGGATATCTCCATCGCTCTTTACTCCCCGATTCACACAATCAGCGATTTGCAAGGCATAACTAGCCAATTTCCAAAACGTTGACACCTCAGAATCTTCCTGATACCAAACGTCTTCGATATTCTTTTTGAGCAACTTATGAGCCTCTCCTAACTTACCCTCTTTGAGATAAGCTACGAAACGTTCGTATTCCACCTTATTTTCAAAAGCAAAAGTCACGCGGTCACCCAAATGTTTGGACTTCGCAAACAAATCAGCAAGTTGGAAAGCATCCGCCGTTTTACGTGCCATTCTTACATAAATCTCACGCAAGTCGCTTCTGCGACGCAGATGGTCACACACCGAATAGATCTTATCCTTGATTTCAACCGGTGCCATAGCAACCGTCTTCAAGCTATCAGGCAAAGCCGAAGGCAAATCGAAAACGAACTCACTAAACAGCAAATACATCCATAGTTTCTGCTGAATATCCTGAAGAGAGATTCCGTTACTATCAAGACCCGGATATTGAATCTCCGCAAAACGAACCCATTCAGGTAACCATGCCATATCCGAAGAAAACGTTTGAGCCAACAAGCCCACCGTCATCTCAACAAAGCTCTTGCCACCAGTCAATTGTTCCAAAGCAGGATAAGCCGCTCCATCAAGCAAGGCATTAATCATATTGAAAGATGTAGTTCCACTCGCAAACAGGCGTTCAATCTCATCTTTCTTGGTTGGCAAAAACGACTGACAGATGTACTTATAGTCATCTTGTGGACCTACAGGAAACATTGCCGCTGCATTTTTGAAAGCACTATAAGGCTCCTCTACCCACTGACGGTCGGTAGTAGGTTGAGGCATCTGGCGATAGATAATCATACGCAAATCATTATTCTCTGCCAGTTCACCACACCAAAAACGAGACGCAGCCAGCCGGGCATGCAGTAAGCCCTTGGTTGTGTCTATCACCTTCACTCCTTTTTCCTCAGCTAGAGGCAAAACACTATGATAAAGCGCATTACGGTCGTAGATGACGAGCACAGGCTTCTCTGCACTCATCTTCCCCAACCAGTGGTCTATGATATATCCTTGTATGTCCATCTTCTTGTAATTTTCTTGTAAATCTTCTTGTATTCTTGTAAATCTCAAAAAACATTTCTATCAGATTATCAATACCTTACAAAATATTTCTTGTAAAATCTTGCAGTTTTCTTGTAAATCTCTAAGCCTACAACTCTACTTGCACAAGAACCAAATACGTCTCTTCACATGGATTTTCCCTTCCTTTCTTAAGGAAGCCAGCAAGTTAGTCACCTTATTATACTTTTGAGTTTCATCCAAGACCTCTGGCAATTTATCCATAAGAAGTTCTTCGATTTCTTTTCTTGATGCAGACTTAAACTTTTCCAAGTAATCAATAATCAATTTCTTATAATATGAATCATCAAAACTCTTATTCTTTATATATGAAGCCTTCAAACCTATATGTTTGGAAGATTCCACTACTTTATACGACAAATATAAATTGGTCTTTCTACCTTCAACAAATCCTTTTTGTCTAAGAAGAGCTATAGCATCATTTGTCAAATCTGCATATTTTTTCTTCTGCACCTTATCCAGGAGAATAATCTCTGGAAGAGACAATTCTGGATTATTCACAAGAATACGAGCAAAATTCTCATCCAAGACTTTTCCTTGTATCTCACACCTTACCTTCTGGTCGGAAAGCGTATATATAGGCATTGGGAAAAATCTCTTCCTCTGTTCAACGAAGAGCTTCTTAATTCCACCTCCTTCTGTATCAGCCATTCCTACATTACACATCGCCTCCATCAAGAAAGGATTTCGGTACCTTGAATCAGGACAGTCTCGTTCAACCACATCTTCTACCGAATCAGGTATAAACTGACCATAATTCTGTACCACCAGTTTCTCATCTTCATATTCCAAAAGTTCAATACGAGTGCTCATACCATAATCCTGATGTCCAATGGCGTTATTAATTGGCTCTCTAAGTGTAAATACATCATAGCGTTTCATATTCTCTGGGAACATGTTTCCGCTGATGGTATATATGTAGTTAGTATTTCTTATGTACTGCTTTGTTATCTCATCCACAGCCTTAATCATTGGGATATGGAAATTACGAAAATCTTTATTCTTATCCTCTTTTGCAATCAGTTTCCAACGAATGACACATACGGCCGGCGACAAGAAATGTTCAGATTCCTCTCTACCCAATAGAATGATAGCTGCATTGGTTATCTTTCCGGCTCTTGTAATCTTTGCCTTGTTCAAGAAGGTTGCATCATCCCAACTCTCGATTTCCTTAGCTCTTCTCTCATGCCTTTCCGTATATTTTTCTCTTGCCATACGAATAGCATCAGGATCAAGATCGTCGATGGTAGCATCTTCTATAATATTGGCTGTCCAATCGCCAAAGACTGCACTTGGTTCCGAAAGAATTCTTTGCATACGCTCTTGTGTCATCTCTACCAGAGAATCGGCAATACGCTGCCAAGCCTTTCTATGTGCATAGACAGGGCGGCGTGGCTGATGCTTGGGGATATGGATAATCCAAACAGTCTTGTGCGTATCATCTGTTATAAATTCTTCGATATGAAGACCTTCAGAAGAAAGGTTCACACATTGCTCCACCAACTTGAACGTCGCAGTCAATGGGGTTGCAGCAAAGCCATTGAATGTCAATGCTGACAAATCTGTGCCAACGATATCCAAGGTCTGATCTTTGACACCAATCACAAGTTCCCCTCCCTCCATGTTGGCGATAGCCGACACGTAGGAAAGTACATCATTGCCCTCCTTGCCATTGAAGGAGTTCTTCAGATTTTTCATTTCCTTCCATTCGCATCTTGCGTTTTCTTCAGGATAGCGTTGGCGGATATATTGTTGTAACTCTTGCTCTGTCATACCTTTTTCTTATATTTTGATGTCATTAAAATGATAACGAAAGCTGTGGGTTTATGTTGTCTCCCTTTTTCTTTCTTGCCTTCTTTTCCTTCGGTTTGTTCTCACAGATGTGTTCCAAGCCGTGGGTCAGCGCCATGCACCAGTCTTTCTTCGCCTTTTGGGTTACTCGGGCTGGATACATGCTCATGGCAAGATGGCTCCAGTCGTAGTCGCCTTTTTCCAGCAGTTCCATGTTCTTCTCGCATTCCACTCGCCATGGGCGGCTGGCTGCAAGATGGAGCAATGGGGCGGCTGTCACCGGCACTCCGTCATCATGGTTAGGCACATAGCCTGCGGCAAGGATGCGGTTCAGCTCGTCCATCATACCTTCCACCTGCTCCTGCTCGGCACGGGTCTGCGACTCCTGTGTCTTGTCGTGGGCGGCAAGGGCAGCATTCAGACGAGTGCGCAACTGTTCCTGCTGTTCACGCAAACGGATAATAAGCTGCGGCAAGGTGTTCTTGCTAAGTTTTGGATAATACACCCAGTAGTCCACGGTGCCGTCTTCCGAAGCAAGGAGCCAGTAGATAGGTGCCTTGCGGCGGCTCTTGGTATAGCGTTTGAAGTGATAGTCAAAGAACCCGGTAGGCGATGCAAGGTAGGCTTGCAGACTCTTGCAGCCTATCAGCTGGCAGAGTTCATACTCCATATCGTCGGCACGGTCTGCCCAGAGGTAGTGCATCACCTCTCTTACGTGGCTTGCCAGACAGAGAGAGGAGTCGCTATTGTTGGTCAAGATGCCATCCGTAGGTACGTCGAGTTGAGCAGGGCAAGCTGCCTCGCCCTGACTGACCACTGGCATAAATGGCAGAGCATCAAACACATCGCCAAACTCAGGAATAGCTTGTTCGCCCTTGGCGTATGCCGTATTCCATCTGCCGAAAGCCATACCCACCAATTCCATCACGATTTCCTGTGCCAACACCTTCTTGTCTATCACGTTCTGGCAGCTGGCTCCATCTATAGAGAGCAGTTCCTCATAAGGACGACGTGACTTATAGTTGTTTAAGGTCTGTCGGAATTCGCTATTTCTGTTTATATCAGCCAAGTCCATCCACAGGTCATCATTCTCTTTCACGAGTTCTTCATATCGGGCGTAATCAGCAGTCAGCTGTTCCTGCATCTTATCCAAAGCTGCATCAATGGTGGTATCGATATGCATCTGGGCCATCAAACCATGATACTCTAGGTTGGTCTCATCCAAACTGAACCACTTTCGCTTGATGTCAATGATAGCATTGACGATACGCTCGATGTCGGATTGACGAGTGGCGTAGTCGGGCATAGGGAGTAGGTTTGTATATCCAGTCCATTTATGCTGTCCTGAATATAAATTTAAGAAATATTGACCATAAATTGAATTAAACATTGAGTTTATAATCTTCGCCTCAGGCAAACAAATATTCACAATTGAAAGTCCCTCTTTTGTAAAGAACATATTTTTCTTTAAAAAATGCATATCTAATATATCACCACGTTCTCCATAGCAAACTCCGGGCAAAAATTGACTTTCCAAATTTGAACTTCGGTATGATTTATGTTCTTTGACATACAAACCATTCTTTTCCCAATTTGTCATATCAGTATAAGTTGTATAGAATAAGCTGTATGGATTTCCATTATACATAAGCTTATAATTTGGACTATCAACTAATTCATAATACACTCTAAAATGGCTTGAAGAAACAAAACCTATGCCTTGCATTGCATAATATCCATTTCTTTCTATTGATGTTAATTCAAAAACATCCAATATTTTCTTATCAAAATAATAGCCAATTATCACATTCGGCAAATTATCAAACTCCACCGACTTCGCCACATAAATCCACTTGGCATCCTCACCTCTGTTATAAGTTCTTATCAACACTGAGAGATTCTCATCCTTTTCCTCAGGATTCACGTCCTGCACATCCATAAACACGCCCTCCACATCAGAGCTTAATTTATTCAGCACCAACGTAGAAGTCTCTACACTTGCATCCAATACGCCCCAACCCGTATCAGCGCAAGCCGTGATAAAACCACAAAGGTTACGGCGGCGGAAAGCCTCGTAGCTCGACTTAATCATTACTGTACGGTCGAAGATTGCTCCCAATTTGCCCTCATCATCCAGCATTTCCTGCATACGATCGAAGAAAGCACACACCAAGTTCTTGCTCCAAGCAGGATAGTTGTCATTCATATACTGACTGGTATGCTCACTTCCCTCTCCGAACGGTGGGTTCATGACGATGCAATCGAATCGTTTCTGGCACAATTCGATAAAGGCAAAGCCACGGGTGGCATCTTCAGAAAAGAGCGCATTTTCGTAACCTTCTTCCTCACTCAATCGGGAAGAAAGTTCTTGCAACGCAGTTTGCAGACGCTCTGCGATTTCCTCAAAAAACTCATCCTTATGGTGGCGCAGCTCTGTACGAGCCTCATTGGCAGCCGCAATCTCAGCACGACGTTCCTCAGAATCAAAGATATTGGCATTACGGTTTTGGTTCACCTTGCTCCAGTTCTTGCGCAGGTATTCGATATCATCACTGATTTCCTTTTCCATCTTAAAGAGCAGACCAGCCTCGCCCACATATTTCATCTTATTCCAAATGGTGGTAAGCAGACGCTGCATCGGCTTGTCAAACTCATCCATCAAACCTTTGAGCAGACGCTTATTGCCAGGCATCGCCTCAGCCAACACCAAATTGCTTCGGGTTATCAAAGGACGCTCGGCTGCATCAAGGTTCATCTGGCTATAACTCTTCTGCGCACGGAGCCAAAGGCTGAGAGCGGCAATCTGCAAGGCACGAGGGTCAATCTCGCAACCATAGATATTATTCTCCAATATCAGCTTAGGCACCTCACGACGGAAACTCTCACGGGTATGTACCTCACGATATTTCTGAAGCAACGAAGGCTGATGATCCCAGGCATCCATATAGATATACTCATATACCTCGTAGAGATAAAGACCAAAGTGCATGGAACCACAGGTAGGATCAAGCGAAAGAATTTCGGTAGGCTCCTTCAGCTTGCGTTCCTCCAATGGCTCACCAGGGCGACGAATCATATATCGGCATTGCTCCTCACCGATGCGACTCTCACCACGGGTCATCTCATACCAGATACGACCCAAGGAATTGTCGGTCAAGAAGCGCACCACATACTCAGGCGTAAAGAACTGGTTGCGCACCGCCATCTCACGGCTGTTGCGAGGCTTGCTACTCGCTTCGCGCATCTTTCTGCGCTCCTCCAAGGAATTGTAATCCTGGAACATCCATCCCAAGGTTTCGTCCTCTTTCCAGAAATTCACGGTCACAGCATTCTGCTCGTCAAACCAGGCAGAAAGCTGACTGTCGTTGATAAGTTCCAGGAGTTTCATCAATGTACTCTCATCAGGGAAAAGAAGACCGAACGGTGAAAAACGGTCGAAAACTGCCGGCAGTTCGATGCTCAGTTCATCGAACACGCTCAACAGATAACAGCGATAACGCTCATAACGGCTTGCACCCACACTTTGGGCAATACTATCATAAGCCATGAATCCTGCCGACTCATAGCCCCCACGAATACTCTCCATAATCAAGTCACGCTCCTCGCACATGCGAAGAGCGCAAAAACGGTTGAGCTGGGTAAAAGCCTGTTCAGCCACCAACTGCCCAACAGCCTGTCGCTCCTTGTCGGCATCAGTATCCGTATCAGGCAGAGCAGCCATCAGATGCTGCAAGCGGTCGCGCAGCATACGGGCCGTATGCACAATGTCAGTATCCTGACTTGGCAACTGCTCCACACCAATGGTATGGCCATCCGCCCAGATGCCATACCACTGCTGCAACATTTCCGTTACGTTCTGCATCAGCAGGTTCTTGGCTGCCGATACAAAACGTTCTATTATCTTCTTTCCGTTTTGAGAAATCATATCGTTTTATTCTTTCAGAATAGCTAAAAATTAGAAAATAAACTCTACTGGCGAATTATCGCCCACCTTATCCAACAACTGTGTGAGTTGGTCAATAACCTCCTGCAATTCCGCACGAGAAGTAATCTTATGCTTGATACAGAGTTGAGTTGAGCTATACGAAGGAGAATGAAGATGCGTAGGCGTTTCCTTACCAGGATTGTCATCATCCCCTTCTGTATTTTCACCTGTAGTTGATGACGTGACCGTCGTAACAGCAGGAGCGTTGGCAGCAGCCATCGTCTTGACACGCCCCTCAATAACTTCCACAGCGCCCATCGGCATATAAAATCCAGAAAACTTATTCAGCATATCACGCAAATTGTCGATAGAACTGCCACGACTCTCGATGGTCAATTCACCCAACAGCGTTTCTATCTGCGCACGTTGCTCTTCCTTTAACTTCTCTATTTCGGGATTCGCCAATATAGCCACACGTTTTTTGTTAAGCTGTTCGTTGCTCTGTGTCTGGAATTCAAGACAAGCCTGCTGCAAATAAGCATCAAGCTGTGAGCTAAGCTCGGTGATGTCCGACACGATGTTAGGCAAATCAGGATTAGCCACATAGCCATTATATACCTGTCGCACCTCATTCACCTGTTTGCGGAATCCATCAAGGATACCATTCGGTGCCAAATTATCAGCCTCGTCCATCAGTTTTTCCATGTGAAGGAAACGGTCCAGGAAGCCAGCTTGTTCGTTACATTTGACGAGTTCCATCGCATAACGGAACGCCTTCTCGCATTCCTTGTCCTTACCCAGCAAATAGGCAGCTTCTCCGCCCTCACTATCCAAGATACGATTGCCATAGACAATTGCCTTGTTCAGCTGATGCAATCCTGCCAAATGCAGATGTTCGAAGTGAGGCACCAACTTATTCCACTTAGTCATCAGATACTTGATACGCTTGTTGGCAGCCTGCGCAATCTGATCCTTGACAGGAGCTGTGCGTGGAGCCCCCAATACGCCCATCAGTATCTTTGCCGCATTCAGCAGTTCAGGAACCGTTAAAGTTCCATCTGTATTGAGAGAAATACTTATCTTTCCAAAAGCATTGTTATTGCCCATGGCAGCCACTGCTGACTCACCAAACACGGTGATGTCCTTGCCCGACACACGAAGCTGTATGCTTCCAGCCTTCAGCATCAGGGCAACCAGATAGCGGATGGTATCCTTTGCCCAGCCATACGGAATGCTTTCGAAATGGGTCATCAGTTCCTGTCCCGTAGCCTCGGAACGAGACGCCACAAAATCCTTTATCTCCATCAAAGCCGGATGAGCAGCATCTATCGTTCCGTCATTTTTCTTGATGATCTTGAACGGATTGAGCGAATCGGGGATAGTGGTAACATCACCAAACGAAGCAAGCTTGTTCACGCAATCGCTCTTCATATTGGCAGAAGCCAACGGATATTTCTCAAACACCTTTTCGGCAATGCCCTTCAAGGCAACCGTCTTGTAGGTATCGGCATTCACCTGCTGTGGAGAACCACGGAAGATGATTTCGCTGTTGGCCTGCGCCTCTCGGAGCGCACGGAGCAACTGCAGTTTCTTCTCCCCTGCCATATCACCCTGTGCACGGAGATAAGCCTGTATCTCCTTGTTGGTCTCGTTCTGATGGCGGTTGCGGATGTTCTGGCATTTCACAATCTCCTGCAGCAGAGCCTCCTTATCTTTATTAAGCGTACAGAGCCAATAGAGGGTACGCATATTTTCCTGTCGGGTACTCTCAGTAAGCAACTGCTGGCGAGTCTCCTCAAAATGCGCACCATTGACAAAACGCACGTTCATCTTCAAACTAGTTGTGTTATAGATGGTGTAAGGACGGTTGCGTTCTGTCAGTTCCACACCTGCGGTGATTGTCTTGCTCGCATACACATTCACGGCAGGAGCAGGAGTCAGCAAGTCTTTCAGCATATCCTGCATCACCTCGGCTTTCTCTACTTCACGAGGCACAATCTTACCACGTTCCTCACGGATACCCAAGATGGCATTGGTCATAAACTGGTATTTGCCTTCCACCTCCTGCAAGGTAAGCTCGTTGGAACCCGAAATCTCGTCAATAATCTCACGCACACGGTTGCGGTCGAGTGTTTCGCTCACCTTGTTGTTCAACAACGCACAGATATTGTCGAAAGACAGATTGAAGTCGTCAAGCAACTGCATCACGGCGATGGTCTTACAGATGCGCACAGCCAGTTCGTTGCCAGTGTACATACGTACTGCCTTATCTGCAGCCAGGACGATTTCCTTGGCTGAGTTCTTCTGCATATCAGATGACAACACATCATAGAAGTATTCCGGACCCGCCAGCTGTCCGATGGTAGCATCAGCCAAGTGATTGTCCACCAAGATGTCTCGTATCAATCGGATAACCGAACGGAGACCAACACCACCCGTGCGGCTTGCCAGCTTCTGCAAGAGCGAAAGCAGGATATCAATATGCACCGGGAGGAACGGATAGAGGTCGGCAAACGACTGCTCTGTAAGAACCTGGTTATAGATGCTACGCTGCTGCACAGCCAAATGGGTATTATTCTTCAAGATGCCTTCGTTTTGATTGAAGAGCTTAACCAGGAATTCCTTGCCCTCCTGCGACTTGCCCAGCAGACGCTTGGTGATAATTTCCTTGATGTCGTTAGCCTCAATATCCACCTTGATAGGGAAACGGTCGTTCAAACGGAATAACTCATTGGAATTGAGTTGCGCCTGACGATTGTCCTCCGTAAGAGTCTGCTGTGCTGTAGCAATCACCCACACATTTCCACGGAATTCATCCTTGAAAATCTGCATCATGCCCTGCACATTCAGGATCAGCTCTACATTGGAAGCCACATACTGTCCTACCTCATCCAAGACAAAGATTACCTTATCCTTTCCTGTTTTTTCCTTGATCAGCTGATAAAGACGCTTGAAACGTTCCTTCTCGTTCAAGGCGCTATTCATCTTGATGTTCTTGAAGCTGGCGCTATCAGGGAAATAGGCAGGCAAGAGTCTTGGCGCAAGACTTGCCGCAATCATATTCGCAGCCAAGTCGTTGCACTGTTCCACTTCCCAGTCCTTGTGCTTCTCCTCCTTCACGATGCGGCAGAATTCCTCATATTTTCCCTCGCTGTGAAGCATATCTACGAAGCACATCACCTTCTGGTCGGTACACTTGGTGATGTTCAACTGTTTCAAAGTCTCATAATATACTATATCACTGACCGTTGAAATATTGCCGGCAACCGACTGAGTACTGAGGTCTATCATCACAACCAACGGATTATGGCGATTGATGATGGCATGGTGCAAGGCTGTGATAGTTGTATCATGAATGCGACTCAACAACTTATCACCAAAAGTAACGCCATCAATCATCAGGCTCTTATCAAACGACAAGCCCAGATATTTGGCAAAGGAACTCTTACCAGAACCATAGAAGCCAGAGACCCAGATACCAATTTCCTTGCTTGAATTGTCGAAAGCCGACTGTAAATCGAGAAGCACGTCCTCATAGTTCTTGTGCAGTTTGTCCGTAACGACATACTCCCGAATTTCATGGTCCAAATCTTCCGTGGTATTGGCACCAAAGGTGACAACACTCTCTATCTTACGGTTGAGCTGTTTGGAAGGGTCGAATAATTCTTGTATCTTATGCATAACTGATTATCTTTAGAAGTTAATAGAACGGTAATTTCCGTCCTGGTTATAAATGCCGAGGAAAGAACGGGCAGTGCCTTGCGTTTCTCCCGGATAAAGCACCACCATTGGAATCTGAATCTGGTTGTAGATATTGTTCTCTACAGCGCCAATCATATAGAAAGGATGAAGCATCTCCACATCCCGGATAACCAAGAGCGGATTTTCTTCTTCAGCCAACAGTTGGTCTTGCTTCTCCAACAGAGCTTTCTCTATATACCTGTCGTTCACAATGGCCTGTTTGATGCTATTATAGAGTTCTGGCTCTTCCACATCGGGGTCGATCCAAATATCCAGATAGTCATTCGTATTGATAAACCTATCAATGACTAGCCCCATAGAAAACTCATGGGCATGAAATCCCATGTATTCCGCCTTTGGTTTCAGAAACGAGTCAATCAATCCTCTAACCACGAAGGCATCCTCAGGCTGATATACCATATACACAATAGGGCTGTAGCCAGTAGGCGACAACTTGCTTGGCGACTTCAGGTAATCCAAAGCCCTTTCTATCTTATTCTCATAATGTAGCATCAATAAATTCCTCCATTGTTTGATAGTTCCACGAAATGGTGAGCAATTCGCCCGAGCACTGGGCAATATAGCCACCCTTGATATTCATATCCATGATGCGATCCCGCAAAGTGTATTTGTCCAACCCAAACAACTGCCAATCCTCATGATTCCAAATTGCCATATCTGAAAGACCAGCGAAATGAAGTTCATGCATTAAGTAGAGCAATACAAAATTAGATATTTCATAAGGTAAGATATCTCCATTGCGAGCCACAAAACCAAAATCCACCAACACAGCCTTTATATAAGAAGCCTGTCGTTTTTGTATGCTTTCTCCCCACTTCGCCTTTCCTTCATCTACAATGCCCTTAATAAACATAGTGATTCGATCACGTTCCAACTTTTGTGTCTGATTCACACGCAAAACATTCAATTCATTCACTATAAAATCATACATAACGGCATTCTCTCTTGCACAGTAAAGCATCAATAACTGTTTAAACTGAGATAACAGCAAACCTTTTTTTCGGATGGCACCCAACCACAACATTACATGAGGTTCATGCTTCATGAAGCGAGGATAGAATACCAATTTGACGATGTCCATGCTACGCATGTCAGAACATCTACTAAGCAAGTTTTGCTCATGTACACATTGGGCGAGAGATTCCCTTGTCGTATGCTCATCACATACGGACAACAACGTAAGTGTTTCCTCTATCAGTCCACACCCCTTCGCCAATGCAATCGTATATTTCGTATTCCTTGTCATTGCATATATGGGAATGATTTGACATTCTCCTGAAACGAATATCTATAATGAGAGGCACACAGACGCAAGAGATTGTCAATCTCATCTTGCCGATAAGCTCCAATAGGAACAGTTGTAAAGCAATGGTCTGTCGCAATAGTATCCATACTCTGTAGATAAGCATCCGCATCGTCACCAAGACTTGCAACATCCATTTTTTCTTTTTTCAGATAGTCCATTATCATCCTTTCTATCTGTGCCGGTAGCTTAAAGAGATAAAAGACACCACCCAAGAACATGCCGTGAGCTTTGCGCATCAGTTCCATCACTAGATTATAATAGGCGATATTACCAGATTTTGGGAAAATGTAATTCATCATCTCAGACGCGCCACTTTGATCTACGCCTTCCCAAAATCCAGCTTTTACGCCAGCCTTATATACAGCCATGCGCATTTTGATTATATCATAGATATTCTGTTCTGTCATGCTAATTTTTTTTGATTATAAACGCAAATATAAGAATTATATCTGAAACAGCACCATTTTACCAGCATTTTATATGAAAGTTTAACGTTAGTGGGGTCGTACGACCAAGAGGTACATAGTTGTACAACCAAGAGGTGTATTGTCGTACGATTAGAAGACATTACCACTAGGCTCACCCTAAAAGGAATACTCCTGCACTTCAGAAGTTATATCATTACCCCCAAAAAGATATACGCTTGCATCCAAGAAAAATATTTACTTGTATTCTAAAATATATGTACTTGTACTCAGAAAGAAGAATTGCGCCTAATAAAGGGTTATTCTCGTTTCCTTAAGGGAAAATATTTTTTTCCTTAAGGGAAAATTTTTATTTCCTTAAGGGAAAGTATATTTTTCCTTAAGGATACTGTTTCATAGGGTTCTGACAAAAAAACGGGTGCATTCCGCTTTTTTGACGAAATGCACCCATCTATATTATTAATGTATATAATACTAGGATTATTCTACATCATTGTTATGATCCAAAGAATCGTTGAAATCCTTAGGAGCCTGTTCCTCGTTACGATGCTCGTAACGACGTGGCTGACGAGCTGGACGCTCACCACGACCCTCATGACGATCATCACGACGTCCACGACGCTCACCACGCTCTGGACGTGGACGACGCTCACGCTCCACGTAACCCTCAGGCTTCTCCATCAACACACGGTGAGAGAGCTTGTACTTACCAGTCTTAGGATCAATCTCCATCAACTTCACCTTGATCTTGTCGCCTTCCTTGATGCCAGCCTCTTCAACTGTCTCAAGACGCTTCCAATCAATCTCAGAGATGTGGAGCAAACCATCCTTACCAGGGAGAATCTCTACGAAGCAACCGTAAGGCATGATAGAACGAACAGTACCCTCGTAAACCTCACCAACCTCAGGAACAGCTACGATAGCCTTGATCTTAGCCAAAGCAGCATCGATAGAATCCTTGTTAGGAGCAGATACCTGTACGTGACCCTTACCATCAGTCTCCTCGATAGTGATAGTAGCACCAGTATCCTCCTGCATCTGCTGGATAATCTTACCACCAGGGCCGATAACAGCACCGATGAACTCCTTAGGGATATCGAATGCTACGATACGTGGAACCTGTGGCTTCATCTCAGCACGTGGCTCAGAGATAGTCTCCATCATGCAGTTGAGGATGTGCTCACGACCAGCCTTAGCCTGCATCAAAGCCTCCTCAAGAATCTCGAAGCTCAAACCGTCGCACTTGATATCCATCTGTGTAGCGGTCAAACCATCGCGGGTACCTGTGGTCTTGAAGTCCATATCACCCAAGTGGTCCTCATCACCGAGGATATCACTGAGGATAGCGTACTTGTCCTCACCTGGGTTCTTGATAAGACCCATAGCGATACCAGAAACTGGCTTCTTCATAGGAACACCTGCATCCATCAGGGCGAGAGTACCGGCACAAACAGTAGCCATAGAAGAAGAACCGTTAGACTCCAAGATCTGGCTTACCAAACGTACTGTGTAAGGGAAGTCTGCAGGAATCTGACCCTTCAAACCACGCCATGCCAAGTGACCGTGACCAATCTCACGACGGCCTACGCCGCGCTGAGCCTTAGCCTCACCTGTAGAGAATGGAGGGAAGTTATAGTGAAGGAGGAAGCGCTGGTAGCTCTTCTCGAGCACACCGTCGATAAGCTTCTCATCCATCTTTGTACCGAGAGTACATGTAGAGAGAGACATAGTCTCACCACGCTGGAAGATAGCGCTTCCGTGAGGCATTGGGAGTGGAGACACCTCGCACCAGATAGGGCGGATATCTGTAGTAGCACGACCATCAAGACGCAAGCCCTCATCGAGGATGCAACGACGCATAGCATCGCGCATTACGTCATCATAGTAGCGGGTAGCCTCAGCGTGCTTCTCCTCCAAGTCTTCCTCAGAAAGATCGGTATGAGCAGCGTCATACTTCTCAAGGAAGTCAGCCAAAACCTTGTCGAAAGCATCCTGACGTGCATGCTTCTCCAAAGCCTGGTGATTGATATCATAAGCTGGCTTGTAAAGCTCAGTCTTGATCTGCTCACGGAGTTCCTCATCGTTGATCTCGTGGTCATACTCACGCTTCACGTCAGTACCCTTCTCCTTAGCCAACTCATACTGGAGCTCGCACATAGGCTTGATAGCCTCGGCAGCCACCTTGAGGGCACCAATGAGATCCTGCTCAGAAACTTCCTTCATCTCACCTTCTACCATCATGATATTGTCCTTGGTAGCACCAACCATGATATCCATGTCAGCCTCTTCCATCTGCTGGAATGTAGGGTTAACAACATACTCACCATTGATACGAGCTACACGAACCTCAGAGATATAGTACTCGAAAGGAATATCTGAACAAGCCATGGCAGCTGAAGCAGCGAAACCTGCGAGGGCATCTGGCTGGTCAACACCATCGGCTGAGAGCAACATTACCTGTACGTAAACTTCTGCATGGTAGTTAGAAGGGAAAAGTGGACGCAAAGCACGGTCCACAAGGCGAGAGGTAAGGATCTCCTCATCACTGGCTTTGCCTTCGCGCTTGGTGAAACCACCAGGGAAACGACCAGCAGCACTGTACTGCTCACGGTAATCTACTTGCAAAGGCATAAAATCTGTACCCGGAACTGCATCCTTTGCTGCACAAACAGTTGCGAGAAGCACTGTGTTACCCATGCGGAGAACCGCAGCACCATCAGCCTGTTTTGCAACTTTTCCGGTCTCAATTGTGATGGTTCTTCCATCAGGCAACTGAACACTTTTTGTAATTACGTTCATCTAATTATTAAAACTTATTGTTTTGTCTAACATCTAATATCTAAAACGGTGCAAAGATACCTCTTTAATAATTAATAAACGAATATTTGGGCAACTATTTTCTACTTTTTTAATAATTTTATCTATCTAAGGTGCATTATTCCCGATTTTATTACTACCTTTGCAGTCGATAATTTCGCAAAATACTAAAATTCATGAAGATATCTAGAATCTATTCAGCGGCAGTGATTATGGTAGCTGCGCTGGCTCTCACTTCTTGTAACAACAAGAAATTTCATATCAACGGTAATATTACCGAGGCTCAGGACTCTATGCTCTACCTGGAGAACCTCAGCCTGAATGGTCCGGTAAAGATCGACTCGGTGAAACTGGGTGAAGATGGATCCTTCGCTTTCGAAGAGAATGCGATGGACAGCATCACTCCAGAATTCTACCGTCTCCGCATTGCCAACCAGAGCATCAACCTCAGTATCGACTCAACCGAGACCGTCAACGTGAAGGCAGCTTATCCTCAGATGAGCTACAAGTACGAGGTGGAAGGTTCAGAGAACTGCAGCAAGATCAAGGAACTTTCGCTCAAGCAGATGACTCTGCAGAGCAATATCAACGGCATCATCAAGAGCCCTAACATCGGGGTGGACTCCATGGATGTTATCGTAGCTCGCATGCTGGCTGCATACAAGAAGGATGTAAAGACCAACTACATCTTCAAGGAGCCGATGAAGGCTTCCTCTTACTATGCACTCTTCCAGACCATCCAGTTGGGCAACACCAACTCACTCATCTTTAACCCTCGCAACAACAAGGATGACGTGAAAGTATTCGCTGCCGTAGCTACAAGCTGGGATACTTACTATCCAGGCGCAGAGCGTGGCAAGAACCTGCACAACATCGCCATCGAAGGCATGAAGGATATCCGTATCATTGACAGGCAGCGTGCACAGCAGCAGATTGAGGCAAGCAAGGTGAGCGTAAACGGATGCATTGAAATTGCCCTACAGGACAACAAGGGACAGGTTCGCCGCCTCTCTGATCTCACCGGCAAGGTGGTATTGCTCGATTTCCATATCTTCGCCAGCAACGAGAGCACCAAGCGCATCATGATGCTCCGTGAGCTTTACAACAAATATCATGCTGCCGGACTGGAAATCTATCAGGTTTCCGTAGATCCAGATGAACACTTCTGGAAAACATCTACCGCTGCCCTTCCATGGATCTGCGTACGTGAAGAGAACGGTATCCAGGGAACAAGTCTCCAGCTCTACAACGTGCAGAGCATCCCTACCTTCTTCCTCATTGACAGAAGCAATACTCTGAGAGCCCGCGACATACAGATCAAGGACATTGATGCAGCCATCAAGAACCTTCTTTAATACGAGCTTTCATACAACAGACAAGTCGGAAGTCTGGACTTTTCTCCAGACTTCCGGCTTCTATCATCCAATACGAGCTACAATAGATTAACAGCAACAATAAATTTTAAGCACTAAAAAATGAACAAGAAACTTTTAGCTTTCGCAGCATTAGCTCTCGTAACAGCAGGAGCAAACGCTAAAGTAAAGTTGCCACACATCCTGGGTGACAACATGATTATCCAACAAGATTCAGAAGCCAACCTCTGGGGTTGGGACAAGCCTGGTACCCTGGTAGAGGTAAGCACCTCATGGTCGCAGCAGAAATATTCTGCAAAGACCGGAAAGGATGGCAAGTGGGCTGTCAAGGTACAGACTCCCAAGGCTAGCTACACTCCGCTCTCCATTACCTTCGATGATGGCGAAAAGACTACCCTCAATAATGTACTGGCTGGTGAAGTATGGGTCTGCGCCGGACAGAGCAATATGGAGATGCCGGTAAAAGGTTTCGGCAACTGCCCTGTAAAAGGCTACAACAAGGCTGTATTGGAAGCCAACCAATATAAAGGAGTACACTACGTGAAGATTCCTAGCGTGATGAGCAGCAAGCCACTCGATGACGCCAACTGCGAATGGAAGGAGATTAATCCGGAAACCGTGGGCGATGCATCTGCCACCGGATATTTCTTTGCACAGGTAGTCAACAAGGCGCTCGACGTACCAGTGGGACTGGTGATGGCAAACAAGGGCGGAAGCCGAGTAGAAAGCTGGCTCGATCGTGACTATCTGAAAAAGAACACGAAAGAAGACCTCGACTCCCTCAAGATGACGAAGAATCCTAAGTTCAAGTGGGACTTCCTCTACCCTCTTCTCTGGGGCAACGGAACCTTCCATCCTATCCTCAACTATAGCGTGAAGGGAATCCTCTTCTATCAAGGCTGTTCCAACGTGGGCGACCCGGTAGGTCAATACACACAGCGTCTTGCCGACCTCGTAGCCCAGTGGCGCAGAGACTTCAAGCAGGGCGAACTGCCATTCTATTTCGTGCAGATTGCACCTTATATTAATGGTGACGCCAATGGAGATGCAGGTCCAAGACTCCGCGAGCAGCAGTTTAATGCAGCCAAGATCATCCCGAACAGTGGCATCGTCTGCACCGAAGATCTGGTTTATCCATACGAGGTAGAGCAGATTCACCCATGCCAGAAGCAGCCTGTAGGTGAGCGTCTGGCTCTTCAGGCACTCAGCAAGACCTACGGTATGAAGGGACTCTTCTGCGAGAGTATGACTTTCAAGGAGATGAAGATTGTTGGCGACACTGTGAAGGTTCACTTCGACAACACCTACGGAGCCTATAACCGCTTTGAAGGCATCAAGGGCTTCGAGGTAGCCGGCGAAGACAAGGTGTTCCATCCTGCCACAGCCAAGCATTTCTGGCAGGAAGGCAACGACGGATGGAACGAGTGCATCGTCGTAACCAGCCCAGAAGTCAAGAAGCCGGTAGCTCTGCGCTACTGCTTCCGCAACTTCCAGCTCGGCAACATGGCGAATGCAGGCGGTCTGCCTCTCTTCCCATTCCGAACAGACAATTGGTAATTAATAACATAGCGGTCGATCTTTGTGAAATCCAAAGACCGACCGCTCTTTAATATATATATTATGAGTCACGTTTTAGACAAATTCAAGTTTTGCCCGGTTTGCGGCTCTCAACATTTCGAGATCAACAACTTCAAGAGTAAAAAATGCAAGGACTGCGGATTCACCTACTATCTGAATCCCAGCAGTGCCACAGTAGCCTTCATTCTCAACGAGAAAGAAGAACTTCTGGTGGTTCGCAGAAAAAACGAGCCAGCCAAAGGCACCCTCGACTTGCCGGGCGGATTCGTAGATATGGATGAAACCGGTGAAGAAGGCGTGGCAAGAGAAGTAAAGGAAGAAACGGGCCTGGAAGTAATCGGGGTGAACTATCAGTTCAGCATCCCTAACCTCTATCTCTATTCCGACTTCCTGGTTCATACCCTTGATATGTTCTATGTGGTAAAGGTGAAAGACCTCTCTCATGTGGAGGCGATGGACGATGCCGAGGAGTCATACTGGATTCCTCTCAGCAACCTCCATCCCGAAGAGTTCGGATTAGGATCAATAAGACAGGGAGTGGCCAAATTTCTTGCAAAACACAAGACGAAAGAATGAAAATACGCCCCAAAACATTTAAAAAACCAAAAAAATCACTATATAATAAGGTATAAGCAAAAAGTTTATTTACTTTTGCAGACCAAAAGAAATTGTGTAGAAGCGTATGCAAGAAAATTTAGTAATCGTCGAGAGCCCTGCAAAGGCTAAGAAAATCGAAGAGTTTTTAGGTAAAGACTTCAAGGTGATGTCTTCTTACGGTCATATCCGTGACCTCAAGAAGAAGGAACTCAGTATAGACGAGAAGACCATGGAACCTTGTTATGAGATTCCAGAGGAAAAGAAAAAGCTCGTCACAGAATTGAAATCAACAGCGAAGCAAGCTAAGAAGATTTGGTTAGCATCCGATGAGGACCGCGAGGGAGAAGCCATCAGCTGGCACCTTTGCGAAGTACTCGGACTGGATGAAGCGAAGACAAGCCGTATCGTCTTCCATGAAATTACCAAACCTGCCATCTTAGACGCTATTGAGCACCCACGCCATCTGGACATGAACTTGGTAAATGCCCAGCAGGCACGTCGTGTGCTCGACCGCATCGTGGGCTTCAAGCTCTCTCCTGTATTGTGGAGAAAGGTAAAACCAGCCCTCTCTGCCGGTCGTGTACAGAGTGTTGCCGTACGCCTCATCGTGGAGCGTGAGCGTGAAGTCCAGAAGTTCAAGAGCGAACCATACTATCGTGTCAACGCCGTATTCGCCCTGATCAGCGAGAATGGCGCAGCCACAGAGGTAAAGGCAGAGCTCGATCACCGTTTCAAGACCCATGAAGAGGTGGAAGCCTTCCTGGAGAAGTGCAAGGACGCCAAGTTCACCGTAGAGGCTGTCACCAAGAAACCGCTGAAGCGTACACCAGCGCCTCCTTTCACCACATCAACCCTGCAGCAGGAAGCAGCCCGCAAGCTCGGCTTCACCGTAAGCCAGACCATGATGGTGGCTCAGCGTCTGTACGAGGGTGGACGCATCACCTACATGCGTACCGACAGTGTGAACCTCTCTACCCTCTGCAGCAATGCCAGCAAGGATGAGATCATCAAGGAGTACGGCAAGGAATACAGCAAGCCACGTGCCTATCACACCAACTCCAAGGGTGCACAGGAGGCTCACGAGGCCATCCGACCTACCTACATGAGCGAGACAAGCATTGATGGCACCAGCCAGGAGAAGCGTCTTTACGACCTGATCTGGAAACGTACCATCGCTTCGCAGATGGAGGACGCACAGTTGGAGAAGACTACCATCAATATCAGCATCGACAACACCAGCGAGAAGTTTGTTGCCAATGGTGAGGTTGTAGTATTCGACGGTTTCCTCAAGGTATATCGTGAATCTACCGATGAGGATGAGAACGTAGAAGATTCAACCCATCTCCTGCCAGCCATGAAGAAAGGCGATGAGTTGCAGCGCCGTGAAATCATTGCCACAGAGAAATTCTCTCTGGCACCAGCAAGATACACCGAAGCAAGTCTGGTGAAGAAGCTGGAAGACCTCGGCATTGGCCGTCCATCTACCTATGCTCCTACCATCAGCACCATCCAACAGCGTGAATACGTTGTGAAGGGTGACAAGCAGGGCGAGGAACGCACCTACACCGTAGATACACTGAAGGGTATCATGATTACCCAGAAGACCAAGAAGGAACAGGCTGGCTCGGAGAAGGGCAAGCTTCTCCCTACCGATATCGGAATCGTGGTAAACGACTTCCTGATGGCCAACTTCCCTAACATCATGGACTATAACTTTACGGCCAATGTAGAGCAGAAGTTCGATGATATCGCCGAGGGAAAGACCGAGTGGACCAAATGGATGAAGGACTTCGACAAGCGTTTCGAACCGGAAGTGAAGGGCGTGATGGAAGCACGCAGCGAGCACAAGGCCGGTGAGCGTGAACTGGGCAAGGACCCAAAGAGCGGCCGCCCTGTATTCGTAAAGATCGGAAGATTCGGTCCAGTGGTTCAGATTGGTACCGCCGAAGACGAGGACAAGCCACAGTTTGCCCAGTTGCCTGCCGACAAGAGCATCGAGACCATCACTCTGGAGGAAGCATTGGAACTCTTCAAGCTGCCTCGCCAGGTTGGTGAGTTCGAAGGCACTACCGTAACCATCGGAAGCGGCCGTTTCGGTCCATACGTACTCCACGACCGCAAGTATGTATCCATTCCTAAGGAAATCGACCCAATGGCCATCACCCTGGAACAGGCTGTGGAACTTATCAACGAAAAACGCTCTAACGAGCAGAAACGCCATATCAAGACCTTTGAGGAAGACAACAAGCTGGAGCTCCTGAACGGGCGCTATGGTCCTTACATCGCATTCGATGGCAAGAACTATCGCATTCCGAAGGCAAAGCAGGAGAACGTAGAGTCACTCAGCTACGAGGAGTGCATGACCATCATCAAGGAAGCACCAGAACCAAAGGCAAGAGGCAGAAGAAGTAAAAAAGAATAAAATGAAGTCTATCATCATCATTGGATATATGGGAGCCGGCAAAACTACTGTCGGCAAAGCCCTCGCCAAAGAGCTTGGCGTGATGTTCTACGACCTCGATTGGTACATCGAGAGCCGCATGCGCAAAACCGTGAAGCAGATCTTTGACGAAGTAGGAGAAGAGGGATTCCGCCAGATAGAGCATAACATGCTCCACGAGGTGGCGGAGTTTGAAAACATAGTGGTTAGCTGTGGCGGAGGAACACCCTGTTTCTTCGACAACATGGAGTATATGAACCAGTCGGGCAACACCATCTACCTCAAGGCAACGCCAGAAACCCTCTATGCTCACCTCAAGATGGGCAAGGGCGTACGCCCCCTGCTGCTCAACAAGACTCCGGAGGAAGTACAGGTATTCATCCGCGAGCAGCTGAAGCAGCGCGAGCCTTTCTACGAGAAGGCAAAACATATCATAGACATCAATGTGATGGACAACTTGGATAAAGTAAACGAAACGGTACAGGAGGTTCGTAGCCTGCTGAACGTATAAAGATAAAAGGTAAGCCAACTCAAGACAAGAGACGGCTTACCTTTCTACGATTTATCATAAACAGAAAATATTATAAAACAAACTTTTTAGCAAGACCAAGAACAGAAAATGAAGAAATGGACTATTGAAGACTCGAAGGAGCTCTACAACATTGGTGGTTGGGGCACTTCTTACTTTGGCATCAACGACAAGGGTGATGTCTATGTAACTCCATGCAAGGACAATACGCAGATAGACCTGCGCGACATCATGGACGAGTTGGCATTACGCGACATCAACGCTCCCGTACTGCTCCGTTTCCCAGACATCCTCGACAACCGCATCGAGAAGACAGCCAGCTGTTTTCAGAAGGCCAAGGAGGAATATGGTTACAAGGGGGAAAACTTTGTCATCTATCCTATCAAGGTGAACCAGATGCAGCCGGTTGTAGAGGAGATCATCTCTCATGGAAAGAAGTTCAACCTGGGACTGGAAGCCGGTTCCAAACCTGAGCTTCATGCCGTTATCGCCGTACAGGCACAGAGCGACTCACTCATCATCTGCAACGGTTACAAGGATGAGAGCTACATCGAACTTGCCTTGCTCGCACAGAAGATGGGTAAGCGCATCTTCATCGTGGTAGAAAAGCTCAACGAGCTGGATATCATCGCCAAGGTAGCAAGCAAGCTCAACGTGAAGCCAAACATCGGTATCCGCATCAAGCTCGCTTCTTCAGGCTCAGGAAAATGGGCTGAGAGCGGTGGAGATGCATCGAAGTTCGGTTTGACAAGCGCCGAACTGCTCACCGCACTCAACAAGATTGAGGAGATGGGATTCCACGACTGCCTGCGCCTCATCCACTTCCACATCGGAAGCCAGATTACCAAAATCCGCCGCATCCAGACGGCTCTCCGTGAGGCAGCACAGTTCTACATCAACCTCCACAAGATGGGCTACAATGTAGATTTCGTAGATTGTGGCGGTGGTCTTGGCGTAGATTACGACGGCACCCGTTCTGCCAGCAGCGAAAGCTCTGTAAACTACTCTATCCAGGAGTATGTAAACGATTGTGTCTATACTTTCGTTGATGCAGCCAACAAGAACAATATCGAGCATCCTAACCTCATCACCGAGAGTGGCCGCTCGCTCTCTGCCCACCACTCCGTATTGGTGATTGATGTGCTGGAGACTGCCTCCCTGCCAGAGATGCCAGAGGAGTTTGAAGCAAAGGAGACTGACCACCAACTGGTGAAGGACCTCTATGAGATATGGGACAACCTAAACCCTCGCAACATGCTGGAAGACTGGCACGATGCCGAACAGATTCGCGACGAGGCATTGCAGCTCTTCTCTCACGGCATCGTAGATTTGAAGACCCGTGCCGAGATTGAGGCGATGTACTGGAGCGTGTGCCACGAGATCAACAACCTTGCCAAGCACATGAAGCACGTGCCTGAGGAGCTCAGAGGATTGGATAAGATTCTTGCCGACAAGTATTTCTGCAACTTCTCATTGTTCCAGAGCCTGCCAGACAGTTGGGCCATCGACCAGCTCTTCCCTATCATGCCTATCCAGCGTCTGGACGAGCGTCCTACCCGCAACGCTACCTTGCAGGACATCACCTGCGACAGCGACGGAAAGATTGCCAACTTCGTTACCGACGGACATATCGGCAACGTTCTTCCTCTTCATCCATTGAAGAAGAACGAGCCATATTATCTCGGTGTATTCCTCGTTGGTGCCTACCAGGAGATTCTGGGCGACATGCACAATCTCTTCGGCGACACCAATGCTGCCCACATCTCTGTAAAGGACGGCAAATATTGCATCGACCAGATATTCGATGGCGAGACCGTAGAGGAGGTATTGGATTACGTACAGTACAATCCAAAGAAGCTCGTCCGCCAGTTGGAGCAGTGGGTAACCAAGAGTGTGAAGGAAGGCAAGATTTCACTCGATGAGGGCAAGGAATTCCTGGGCACCTATCGCAATGGTCTCTTTGGATATACATATCTTCAGTAAACATTCAACATAAGATAAGATGGAAAAAGTAACAGTAGTAAAGGTAGGCGGTGCCATCGTTGAAGACAGCGAGCAGCTGGCACAGCTCTTGAAGGATTTTGCAGCCATTCCCGGTAAGAAGGTATTGGTACATGGCGGTGGCCGCCGTGCCACCAAGGTAGCCGCAGCCCTCGGCATTGAGAGCAAGATGGTAAACGGCCGTCGCATCACAGATGCAGACATGCTGGAAGTGGTAACCATGGTTTATGGCGGTTTGGTAAACAAGAATCTGGTTGCCAAGCTTCAGGCTAACGGCGTGAATGCCCTCGGTCTGACAGGTGCCGATATGGACGTAATCCACAGTCACAAGCGCCCGTTGAAGGACGGTATCGACTTCGGATTCGTAGGCGATGTAGAGCGTGCCAACGGCAAGATGCTCCAGACCCTGATTAACGAAGGCATCACTCCAGTGATGGCTCCGCTGACCCACGACGGCAAGGGCAATATCCTCAATACCAATGCCGACACCATCGCAAGCGAGACAGCCAAGGCTCTGGCTCCTTACTACGACGTGACATTGATATATAGTTTTGAAAAGAAAGGCGTGCTCAGTAATCCTGAGGATGACGACAGCGTGATTCCAGTGATTACCCATGCCGATTTTGAGAGATATAAAGCAGACGGTACCGTGGCAGGCGGCATGATTCCAAAGCTGGAGAATGCTCTCACAGCCATCGATGCAGGCGTGAAAGAAGTGATTATCACCCTTGCTACCGCTATTGACGGAAAGCACGGAACCGTTATTAAGTGTTAAAAACAGAAATAATTCAGAGTTGCTTGTAACTTTCTTACAGGTAAGTCGTCATTAATTATAGAGGGATGAAAAAAATCAGTTTCCAAAACGATGTTTTGCCACTGAAGAATAAACTCTTCAGGCTGGCCCTTCGCATTACTCTCAACCGGGAGGAAGCGGAGGACGTTGTGCAGGATACCATGATTAAAGTCTGGAATGCCCGCGACAGATGGCAGGAGCTCGACTCCATCGAGGCCTATAGCCTCACCATCGCCCGCAACCTCTCGCTCGACCGCATCAAGAAGATGGATAATCAGAACGATTCGCTGGAAGAGCAGACCACGGAAAGGCTCGACGAGACATCATCCACTCCTTCCGAACGAATGATTCAGAAAGACAAGCTGAACATCGTAAGGAACATCATTAATGAGTTGCCCGAGAAGCAGCGCAGCTGTCTGCAACTTCGAGACATCGAAGGAAAATCCTATAAGGAAATAGCAGACATCCTCAGTATCACCGAAGACCAGGTCAAGGTGAACATCTTCAGGGCTCGACAAACAGTTAAACAAAGATTTCAACAATTCGACAGTTATGGATTATAAGTACATCAACCAACTTTTGGACCGCTATTGGAAGGCCGAGACTTCTCTCGAAGAAGAGGAGATTCTCCGCGCATTCTTCAGCCAGGACGAGTTGCCTGCCGAGCTGAAGCCATATCAGGCGCTCTTCTCTTACGAGATGGGCGAGGCTAAGCAAGAGACACTGGGTGATGACTTCGACCAGAAGATGATGGCGATGATTGAAGATGAATACACCAAGGAGCCAAACAAGGCGAAGGTAGTTTCATTGACAGAGCGTCTGAAGCCTCTCTTCAAGGCTGCTGCCGTGGTAGCTATCGTCTTGACCTTGGGCAACGCTGCTCAGGTGCCATTCCAGAACGATGTCGATAATCAGATTGAAAACGTAGGATACACCAAGAGTG
>ERZ1023674.63-NODE-63-length-28948-cov-41.833454_pt1 | contig 28948 bp, 30 predicted proteins | sample MGYA00380343_ERZ1023674 | MGnify/ENA primary metagenome ERZ1023674 (study PRJEB33179, sample SAMN07448985) | human gut metagenome | biome: Human-gut; feature: Human associated habitat; material: Faeces | host: Homo sapiens | place: India: Bhopal | collected...
GCGATTTCTCGAAAGATATTCACCAGCGGAGCCGATTGCTATGTTTCACTCAGAACGACCACACTGGTCAGACTGGATTCAAAATATGCCCCTTTTTAAAGTGGGCTCAGTAAAGTAAAAGATACCGGGACAACAATATCTCTATCTCCGTCATCAGCGAGGCATTGGGACATCATTCCGAAACCACCACGCAAATCTATCTCAATTCTATCAAAAGCTCAGAAGTGGATGATGCCAACGCCAGGATACTGACTGCACTATAAGCCACAAAAGTGAATAAAAAAAGGGGATTTTGTAAAATGAACCAAAATGAACCAAAATGAACCAATTTTCCTGAATCTTTACATAAGAGGCACAGAAATGCAGAAAACATTCGTTCAATCAACGACTTAGAAAATTGTGTATGAAAAGAATGCTAAAAAAATGTTGAATTTCGTAGAATGATGTTATTTTTTTAACACGCATAATTTGCTAGTTTCCAACAATTTTCGTATTTTTGCAAGGAGATTCTGTGTCTCTTATATCGAGATTCAGATGAACGACATCAAAAAACGAACTTGATTCGTATGATGAAAGAGACAAATATACAATCACAGGTTACGTCCACTATTGCAGGGGACGACGGCGAAGCCATGGCAAAAAGTGAAGGATATGTAGCTGAAAATGGTTTTGTAGCAACAGATCCGACGCACTTTGGAAAGACGTATCATGATAAGCAGTCGAGGTAAACGTGTTGTCCGTGAGGCTGTTTTCTTACCACCTTTGTCTTTGTGAGAGTTGAGGACAAAAATCTTAATGAAATCCGCTTCCGCTCCGATGTTTATAAGATGCTTTCGGAATATCATGTGTAAAGTAAAAACTTTATTTTTCCTTGGCAACAGAATATTTCAAGGTGCTTTAGATGTTTTATATATTCTACTTATCTTATTGGTTGTTAGTATGGTAGTTTTGGTATTAAAAGATTATCGGCGACAAATCAAACAATAAAGTGGAGGCAAAATTATGAAGAATGTTGGATTTATATTGAGTATATTGGCTATAATTCTTAGTATCTTAGCCATCTGTTTCTCCTTGCCACGAATAGAGTTGTCCTTTGACTATCTTGGATTAATCACAGGCATACTTGGTGTGTTGGTAACAGTTCTTATAGGTTGGAATATCTATGCACTTATTGATTTTCGACAAGAAAAGCAACGACTTGTACAATACTTTGATGAACAAAAGAGTAACATTCATTTATTAGGCTCTGATTTACGTTCCACCTTTATGAATCAATTGAGTAATAATTCTTTGTTGGAGAAGAATGTTGCCGATATTTATTCACAAATGATGGGACTCAATAAGTCATTACCATTATCGTTCTACTATTTGTTCCATACTATAGGTGCAATTAGGACAGCTTCACAAGCTGAGAATTATGATGCTTGTAATTTGTGGTTAAAAGAAATACGCCAAGTTTTGGTTTATCCAGAGCAAGTAAGTATTCCTGTGACTAGTAAAAAGCAGTTATTGCATGACTTAATGCAAATAAAATCAACAGAACAGATAGTTGGTTTGAATGAAGTGATAGAACTCATTATGCATATTAAAGAGATACCAGATCCTATATCTTAGAGTGTTATAAAAGGAGTTGTCAGAAATAAAATTGAGTCAAGAATAGAAGAAATATTGAATCCTTATGTGCATGTGAAAAGATTAACAACCTTTTATATTATACATGTTGATGATAATAACGCTTGGGAACAAATTCGTCAAGCTCTTACCAAATTATCACAAGGAATCCATGAAACATTTCATTTTATAATGACTCCGCCAATTAAAGATGGACGATATAATGGTGTCCTTTGTGGGAATGAATGGGATGAAATAAACCAGATAACTAACATGGATTAATGTGGCAGAAGAATATAATGCACAAGGTGTTTCCGATATGCGCTTATTGGACAAGAAAATACAGCTTTGGCTTTTAAACGTCTTGGCATCAATGAAACGGTCAGTAGGCAGAAGTTTGGATGGATGTTAGGTACTTTTGTTCTAGGAATAGTCTTTCTTCTGATATTTGGAGTAAGTATTACCACCATTAATTTGGAAGGAAAGAAGTCTCCAAAGTTCAATAAGGAGCAGAAAGAACAGAAAATGCAAACACCCAAATCAAATGATAAAACATTTAATTCTTTGTCGCATTAGCAGTTGTCGTCTTCCCCATGCGGTCCCATCCCGCACAACATGGCGTAGACCTTTGATGGTCCGCCAACCTTATAGCGTAGCGGTTCTGAGCACCGGAGGGCGGTTACATCCCCGCTTCCTGAGGAAGAGGGGCTTGGGGAGAAAGTGGAGCTCTCCTTGCAGGAGAGACGGAGAGGTAGAAAAAACTTCTTTAATGGTAAAGAAGGACGGGATGATTTTAGAAAACATGTTATTGATCAATAAATAATAATGATATGAAAGGAATCGTATTAGCAGGTGGTAGCGGAACACGCTTGTACCCCATCACAAAGGGTATCAGCAAGCAGCTGATACCAATCTTTGATAAGCCGATGATATATTATCCAATATCAGTATTGATGTTGGCAGGTATCCGTGAGATACTCATTATTTCAACACCATTTGATTTGCCAGGCTTCAAGCGCCTCTTAGGCGATGGAAGCCAGTTAGGTGTGAAGTTCGAGTATGCAGAGCAGCCATCACCAGATGGCTTAGCCCAAGCCTTCATTATCGGAGAGAAATTCATTGGTAATGATTCCGCTTGCCTCGTATTAGGCGATAATATCTTCTATGGTGCAGGATTAAATCAGATGCTGCATCAAGCAGTAGTAGATGCTGAGCAGAACAACAAGGCTACCGTTTTTGGCTATCGTGTAAGTGATCCGGAACGATATGGAGTTGCTGAGTTTGATGAGCAAGGCAATTGCCTGAGCATTGAAGAGAAGCCTGAGCATCCAAAGAGCAACTATGCTGTGGTAGGCTTATACTTCTATCCTAACAAGGTAGTAGAAGTAGCCAAGCATATCAAGCCATCTGCTCGTGGTGAGTTGGAAATCACCACCGTTAATCAGGAGTTCCTGAAGGATAAGCAGCTGAAGGTACAGACCATGGCAAGAGGATTTGCCTGGCTCGATACCGGAACCCATGATTCTCTTTCTGAAGCATCCACCTTTATTGAAGTCCTGGAGAAGCGCCAGGGCTTGAAGGTGGCTTGTTTGGAAGGTATCGCATACCGCCAGGGATGGATTACCGCAGAACAGTTGAGAGATAATGCTCAGCCTATGCTGAAGAATGACTATGGCAAGTATCTCCTTTCAATACTTGAAGAGAAAAATCAAACATTAAAAAAGAATTTAGAATATTAGAAACAATGAATATAATCAAAACTGATATTGAAGGCGTTCTCATTATAGAGCCACGCCTCTTCCGTGACGCTCGTGGCTACTTCTTCGAGAGTTTCAGCGAGCGAGAGTTTGAAGAGAAGGTTGCCCCAATCCTGGGACACAGTGTTCACTTCTGCCAAGACAACGAGTCAATGAGCAGCTATGGTGTGATGCGAGGCCTGCACTTCCAGCGCCCACCATATACACAAAGCAAGCTGGTACGCTGCGTAAAAGGTAGAGTCCTTGATGTAGCTGTAGATATTCGCAAAGGATCACCAACCTATGGCAAGCATGTAGCCGTAGAGTTAACCGAAGACAATCATGTCCAGTTCTTCATTCCAAAGGGCTTTGCCCATGGATTCGCTGTTCTTTCAGAAACAGCCGTCTTCCAGTACAAGTGTGATAATTTCTATCATCCAGAAGCCGATGGTGGCATCAGCATCCTCGATGATTCCCTCGGTATCGATTGGAAGATCCCAACAGAACATGCTAATCTCTCAGAGAAAGATACGAAGCATACGATGCTGAAAGATTTTGATAGTCCATTCGACATCAATGTTGATTTATACAAGTAAACTTGGTACTAATCATAACTCCTTTGGACAATGGAAGGAATGATACATTGAAAAAGAACCGTGAATTTTAAATGTAGAATATCATTATAACAGGCGGTGCAGGAATCTTTAGTACATGTGGTAATACTTTCTATATATAAATTGCAGGATTGTTTAAACTTCACTTGCATATGTTTTAGGTGATAAATTTGAAGAAATCGCATATTTTACTTTTATTATGTAACTAATTATGGATAATTCTTTAATAAAAATAGACGGTGATTCTAAGGCTTTATCAACATTGATAGATGCTATAAGTAGAGGTATTGGTACTCTTTATAGGCCATGGGGAATAAAAAGAGAGGCGAAAGCAAAAGCAGCTGAAATTCAAATTTTGGCAGAAGCGAAAGTTAAGGAGCAGCAGATATTTTCTGAAGCAAAGAAACAATTGGATATTGTTGCTTCTGATGAACAATTGCATCGAACCATATCTAGGATTGTGAATCAAGAACTTAGACGTCAAGAAAACATAGATGCAATAGCTAACATTGCTTTAGCAGAGTTGGATGAAAGTAGACTTTTGGCTGTAAAAGAACAAGTTGAAACGGATTGGTTGACACGATATTTCGATATAGTGCAAGATGTTTCAGATGAAAGATTACGGAATGCTTGGGGGAAGATTCTTTCACAGGAAATAATGTCTCCTGGTTCTTATTCTTTAAGAACATTAAATACAGTCAGTAACCTGTCAAAAAAAGAAGCAGAGTTATTTGCTTCTCTTGGCAATTTAGTCTTAAGTACAGGTTCCGTTTTATTCTTTATTAACAAAAAAAACTCTATCTTGGGAAGTGATATTAGTTTTAATAATATTTCTTTGTTGATGGAATGCGGGCTTATAAGAGAAGAACATGCTTTGCACATAATTATTGAGCCAAAAGAAAAACCTGCAAAATCCGCATGGATTTATCAAGATAAAGCTCTTTTGTTAGATTTCAAAACTGATAGTTGTAGGGTACCTATATACGAATTAACATCGGCAGGTAGAGAATTGTACAAAATCTTAACTGTTTCATTTCAACTTGATTATCTAAAGCAAATAGTTGCTTATTTTAAGAATATTCAATTAGGCTACTCTAAACTTATATCATTTAATGATGATCAAATAGAATATGACGACGATGTTGTCAAATTGTAATGAAAATGCTAGGTAAGGAGTTTTTCAACCGTCGCTGGTGGAGGATAGGTTGATTCGAAGAAAACTAATATAACACATAAAAAAATCGCAATGAAAGATTTTAAAGATATTAAAGTAGCAGTAGCCGGTACCGGCTACGTAGGTCTGAGTATAGCAACCCTGTTATCTCAGCACCATCATGTAACAGCAGTAGATGTAATCCCAGAGAAGGTGGAGAAACTCAACAATAAGATTTCTCCAATCCAGGACGATTACATCGAAAAGTATTTGGCAGAAAAGCCATTGAACCTCGTGGCAACCCTTGACGGCAAGTCAGCCTACAAGGATGCAGACTTCGTAGTGATTGCAGCACCAACCAACTACGACCCAGTGAAGAACTACTTCGATACAACCCATGTAGAAGAAGTCATCGACCTGGTTCTGGAGGTAAACCCAGATGCAGTGATGGTCATTAAGAGTACCATCCCAGTAGGTTACACTCGCAGCCTCTACTTAAAGTATGCCAAGAAGGGCGTAAAGAAGTTCAACCTTCTCTTCTCTCCAGAGTTCCTTCGTGAGAGCAAGGCACTCTATGATAACCTTTACCCAAGCCGCATTATCGTTGGCTATCCAAAGATTATCGAGCGCCCTGAGTTTGCAGAGGAGAACGAGGCAATCAAGTCTGTAACCAATGTCGAGATGTTGAAGGAAGCAGCCAAGACCTTCGCCGCTCTGCTCCAGGAAGGTGCCATCAAGGAGAACATCGATACCCTCTTCATGGGTATGAAGGAAGCAGAGGCTGTCAAGCTCTTCGCCAATACCTATCTGGCACTCCGAGTAAGCTACTTCAATGAGTTGGATACATACGCAGAGGTAAAGGGACTCGATACCAAGGCTATCATCGATGGCGTAGGCCTTGACCCACGAATCGGCACCCATTACAACAACCCAAGCTTCGGTTATGGTGGTTATTGCTTGCCAAAGGATACCAAGCAGCTTCTGGCAAACTATGCCGATGTTCCAGAGAACCTGATTGAGGCAATCGTAGAGAGCAACCGTACCCGTAAGGACTATATCGCTGATGCCGTACTCCAGAAGGCAGGCTATTACAGCTATGCTGATGCCAATAGCTATGATGCTGGCAAGGAGCATAACTGTGTGATTGGTGTCTATCGCCTGACCATGAAGTCAAACAGCGATAATTTCCGTCAGTCAGCTATTCAGGGCATCATGAAGCGTATCAAGGCAAAGGGTGCAGAGGTTATCATTTATGAGCCAACATTGGAAGATGGAAGTACATTCTTTGGTAGCAAGATTGTAAATGATATGGATGCATTCAAGAAGCAGAGCCATGCGATTATTGCCAATCGCTATGACTCCTGCCTTGATGATGTAAAGGAAAAGGTTTATACAAGAGATATTTTCCGCAGAGATTAAAATCCATCGCCTTATATTATAAAAGGTGAAGATTATAATTTTTCTTCATGGGTGCAAGGCATTCCTTAGGAATGGTGTTAGGCAAGTCACGAAGCCCTACCATCTTCGCTTTTGGAAAGATCTTATGATGATTGATTAGAAAACCGTGAAACTTATCGTTAAGAATGATGTCATCATAAATATAGGATATAAATGTTTTTTGATAGATGAGGGATAGAAAAGAAGTATTTTATAAGCTACTTTTCGCTTCTGATCTTGAACTCATCTATCTTACTTTAAGGAGTTTTTTAGAAAGTCCTTATGGTATTTGATAAACAAATCCACAAAAGACTAGGTAGGTTTCGTTGACAGACTTAAATTTTATATTATACGGAGATTTAATGTATATCTCAACAAGATACTTTAAATTACTTATATTTTGTATAGATTAAATAATAATAATAACACGGCAAGTTTCAAAAATACTTGCTATAAAAATATCTATGATTAATTATTATGGTACAAGAAAGAACAAATGAAACTCAGTTTAATAATGCAAACTGTTTGTTTTCTCAATATTGTTCTACAGGCAATGTAGAATTCCTTCGCCAGGCTTATGCAGATATTATTGATATTGTTAATTCTGGATTAGATAATGACAAGGTAAGAGTCTTAAAATCTGCAATAGAATCTGTTCTTGATAAGTCCAAATAAGAATGTGATAAAAACTATGAATTCAATAAAAAAGGAATTGATTTCTGGAGCAGCTTTTACAGCCATAGCAAAATATTCTGGGTTATTTGCTCAACTATTCATCACGGCAGTTTTGGCGAGATTAATTTCTCCTAGCGATTTTGGTGTTGTTGCTATAGCTACGGTATTTATAGCATTTTTCAATATATTGTCTGATATTGGAATAGGACCTGCAATCATTCAAAAAAAAGATTTAGATGATGATGACTTAAATAACATCTTTTCTTTGACTTTGTATCTAGGTGTTTTTTTATCAGTTGTTTTCTTTGCTTGTTCATGGCCGCTATCAGCATTTTATTCTAGTGAAAAGTTAAGGGGGGTATGCCAATTGTTAGGTATTCCTATATTATTTTCTAGCTTGAATATTGTGCCTAATGGCTTGCTTTTACGTGATAAGCAATTTAAATATATTGCAATACGAACATTATTGTCTCAGGTTGTCAGTGGTGGATTGGCTGTAATATGTGCATTTGCTGGATGGGGAGTATATGCTTTATTGGTAAACCCAATATTATCTAGCATAATAATATTTGTTTTAAGTTATAAAGCTAAACCTTTAAAATTTAAGGTAAAACTTCAAATTAGCTCGATAAAAAAGATATTCACGTATTCCTCCTTCCAATTTCTATTTAATATAGTAAATTATTTTTCCAGGAATTTAGACAAACTTTTAATTGGTAAATTTATAGGTATGGTTCCATTAGGATATTACGATAAGTCTTATCGCTTGATGATGTTACCATTACAGAATATTATTTTTGTAATAAATCCTGTTTTTCAACCGATTTTTTCAGAATATCAAAATGATATAGAAAAGTTAAGAGATTATTACCTTAAAATATTGAAAATGTTGATGTGGATAGCTTTCCCATTAACTGTTATAGTTTTCTTTATTTCGAAAGAATTGATATTTGTTTTTTTTGGCTCCCAATGGGGAGCTGCCGTTCCTGTTTTTCGTATATTATCTGTAACAATATGCTTGCAGGTGCTTATTTCTACGACAGGTGCAATTTATCAGTCTGTTAATGCGACAAAAGAATTGTTTGTTTCGGGTTGTTGGGGTGCATTTCTTTTGGTTATGGGTTTTGCAATACCTATATTTTTATATGGAACAATAGAGGCTGTTGCTGTAGGATATGTTGTGTCACAACTATTGAATTTCATTCAATGTTTTTATTTGTTGTTTGACAAGATACGCTATAGTTTGTTTGATTTCTTAAAGGCACTTTCTCATCCTTTATTGGTTTCTTTGCTTGTTTTTGGTTTTGCTATGGTGCTTTTTTCGTATGTGACTATTGAGGAGAATCTTATTTCTTTGATTTTTAAGACTGCGATATTGACAAGTGTTTTTTTACTGTATTTATTTTATAAACGTATTATTGATTTTCAGTCTGTAATAAAACTTATTCGCAAAAAATGAAAATATTATATCCATTTGATAATCCCGAAAAAGCTTTAAATCCTTATGTGCTTACAATTGTACAAGGGTTAAAAAAGAACTCCTCTGATTTAGAGATTGTATGTTCTATAGCTGAGTTTTGGACAACTAATGATATCTTTGATATAGTTCATATCATGTGGCCAGACATGCTATTAAAAGAGCATTTTAGAAAAAAATATAGTTTTAAAAATCTATATGATAGATTGCGTTGGTTTATTAGTCAAGGTTGCCAAATTGTATCTACATGTCATAATCTTTTGCCCCATTATAATAGTGATGAAGATTATAGAAAGGCTTATGAGGTTGTTTATTCCAACAGCAAGCTAATTATTCATTTGGGTACGTATAGTTTACAATTGTTTGAAAAACAGTATCCGAATGTAAAACATGTTGAGATTCCTCATCATGTTTATGATCAAATATACACATATATACCAAGCAAAGCAGAGGCAAGAAAGAAACTTGGTTTGTCTATGAATAAAAAGTATGTCCTTTGTTTCGGAATGTTTCGTTCAGACGAGGAGCGAGATATGATTAAAAATCTTTCAAAGCAATTACAGAGATATGGGATAGAAATAATTGCCCCGACATTCTCTTATGTTGCAAGAAGAAAGAATATGCTTGCAGAGTTTGGGCGTTTGCTAAAATACTTTAGACTCTCTTTGTGTTATCCTCATATAAAAAAACATATTGGGCTTGTTTCAAATGATATGTTGCCTTATTATTGCTGTGCTTGTGAGGTAGCTTTGTTGCAACGTGTTAATATTTTAAATTCAGGGAATGTACCTTTGAATTTTTATTTTGGAAATGTTGTTGTTGGTCCAAATGTAGGTAATGTAGGCTGTATTTTGAACAAAACTAATAATTTTACTTTTGATATACATGATATACATGGAACCCTATTAAAAAGTGTATTGGAAGCCTTTGAAATGGTAGATAGTGGATTGGGAAAGCATAATAGAGTTATTGCTTTGGAAACACTCAACACAAATCAGATATGCAAGAAATTGTTAAATTGTTATAATGAAATAGTTAAATCATGATAAAGTATTCTATAATAATTCCTCATCATAATGTTCCGACATTATTAGAACGTTGTGTAAATAGCATTCCACAAAGAGATGATATACAAATAATCGTTGTGGATGATAATAGTGTAAATAATGACACATATTTGGAAAAGTATGCTTTTTTACAGCGAAAGAATCTTATATTTGTACCAACATTTGAAGGACGAGGAGCCGGTTATGCCCGAAATGTAGCTTTAACAAAAGCTGAGGGTAAATGGCTTTTGTTTGCAGATGCTGATGACTTCTTTGTTAGCAATTTCATAGATCTGCTAGATGAATATTATGACACGCAAGCTGATGTAGTTTTTTTTAATATAAAGAGTGTCTTCTCTGATGATGTTACCAAAGAGGGTGGCCGAGACAAGGCAAAGCAAAAGCTGTTTGATGATTATTATACAAATAGGGATGACAATCTTTTTCGCTTGAATTATCCAGAACCATGGGGAAAAATGGTGAGGCATGAAATGATAAAAAAGCATCATATAAAGTTTGATGAAACTAGAGTTGCCAATGATTATTATTTTTCTACACAAGTGGGCTGTTTAGCTAGAACCATACAAGTAGTAGATAAGCCTCTTTATATTGTAACATTGCGTCCTAATTCTTTAAGCTATGGTTATGGTGACACAAAAGAAAAATTACTTACAAGAATTGATGTTGGTATAAGAGTGTATCATTTTAGAAACAAATTAGGCTATGATGTGACTCCTATTCCTATACGGGGTTTAATGGTCTTACTTTTGAAACATCATCCAATGACTTTTTTAAAAGAGTTATTTGTATTACCGTTCAAGGGTGTGCCTGTTCATACATTATTAATACAAATATTTTCTAAAAAATATATGAAATGAATGAGTTAGATATTCTCCATGTAAATATTGGCATTTATTCCGTATTTACATTATATTTCTATAAGAGATATGGACTAAGAAATCTGAGTACAGTGGCAAGTATTATTTATCTGATTTTTAGTATTGTGTCGCGTCTTTATTTTGATACTCCTGTATTTTTTTATTCTTTTTCAAATTTAAAGGAGTTAAAATGGGAAGGTATGGTTTGGCTTTCTGTTTTCAACTTTTTAATGTGTAATTTATTAAGAGGTTTTGGATTGGATAAAGGACAGGTGATAACAGGATATAATGCTAAGTTTTTCAGAAAATTGCAGTTGTTCTTAATTATTGGTGGAGTATTTTCGCTAATCATTCAATTGCCTTCTGCTGTTAACAATTTGATAAGTGGAAATCTTAGTGATATTCGTGATTTAACATATACGGATGGTGCACAAGTAACAAGTAATCCTATTGTGGATATTTATAGTCGCATATTTGGTGGATTAAATATATTCTTATTTTTACTTCCTGCATTTAAGTTTTTTGTCTTGAAAACTTTCGACAAGATAGATAAGTGGTCATTAATTGTGTATATACTGACTTTCATTTGCACGATGGGAGCTTATGTGAGTCGTGCGATTATAGTCTATAGGCTGGTGGACTGTATTGTGTTGTATTTTTTGCTTCGTAAATACATAGAATTGAAACGTTTGAAATATGTCATCATATTATTAATACCTGCAGCTTTTCTGCTATCAAGTTTTTTTTCTGCAGTCACAAGTTCACGTTTTGGAACAACTTCTTCTAATACAGCAGCTGAGTTTGCTGCTAATTTGCGATATGCAGGAGAACCGCAATTGGATTTTATGGCTATTATGTATGATGAAACAATAGGCTGTTCCTATGGGTATCGCTCTTTCCCAATATTTAGAAGAATATTAGGACAGGACTATTTTGGAAAATACGGAAAAGAAAAAAATGACAATCTAGTACCTCTTGATAGAGTGCATCCATACCCCAATTATATATTCTATACAGCTGGAGGTGACCTTTATTTAGACTGGGGAAAGTATGTTCCTATATTTTTTTTACTTTTCCTTAATGTCTTTTATTATCGATTAAAGAATAAAATGAGGGGAAATTTCCAGCTACTTGTTTGGGAACAATTAGCTGCATTCTTTGTGCTATATGGTGTGTTTTATGCAAATTATCAAAACGAATCAAGTAATTTCTTATGGATTTTTTTGATTATGATGTGGTTTGCATTTGGACACAAAGAATACCAAAGGGAAACAAAAAACTAAAAGTATTACATTATCTTTTTAATATGTACACTGGTAAAATAAAACATATCCATATCTATGGATTATGGGGAGTTAAGGATATTGCGACCTTCTTCGATTCGAATGTGAATATCTTTATTGGTGCGAATGGTACCAATAAGACAATTTTCTTGAGTTTGCTTGAAGCTGCCTTAACTGCTGACATTAAAACTTTGACAAATATCGAGTTTAGCCGTATTGAAATAGATATAGACGCCGATGTTTCCTTTGTAGAGATTGTGCAGATGGCAGGTGATGAAGTTTCTAGAATTCAGTATAAGCTAGGCGATAATATTTTTGACTTTCAGCCAACTCCATATCGTGCTCGTAGATTTGGAAGATATGATGAGCCGACACTTTCTATCCTAAGAAGTCAATTAAGGTCTATCACCAAAATTTCTTGGCTTTCAGTAAATCGAGATAATGTGGATTTGCAGTTCCTTGACTCTAGAGAAATCATGGAACGAGTTAAAAATATGGTGGATCTTAAAATCGGGGAATTGGTAAAGGATCTTGGCATGTATCAGCTACAGTTGGAATCAGAGGCTAATGCTATTTCTAATGATTTCAAAAAAGAAGTGATGTCAATGATGCTCTATGATGAAAAAGAAGATTACTATAGCGGTGAACTACTTCAAAGATTTAGACTAGTTGATACGAAAGAGCTTAAAATTCAATTATACAAGGCTTTTAGTACTCTTGGTATTGCCAAAGACAGTAAAGAGGCAATAGATTTGCATGTTCAAAAGATAGGTAATGTGATAGAAAAAATAGCAAATTTGAATTTGGATTTGAATGATGCTTTTGTGCTGGCTTTAGTTAGAAGAACCTTTTCTATCATTGAAATATCTCAGAAACATGAGGAACAAACTAAGATATTGTTTGCACCTATTAATAACTTTTGGAAATGCTTAAAGCGTTTTATGCCAAGCAAAAAGTTTGAGTATGATAAGGAAAAGGGAGAATTATCTGTGACTTTACAGGAAGACTCTTTGAAAGAGGTTCCTATTTCGTTGTCTGCTTTGTCTTCTGGAGAGAAACAACTTTTTATATTGCTTACAGAGGCTTTGTTGCAACGTGAGAGAAATTATCTGTTTATCGCAGATGAGCCAGAATTGTCGCTTCATATCAAGTGGCAGAAGATGATTTTGCCAGAAATGTTGAAAATAAATCCAAATGCACAAGTGATAGTGGCAACTCATTCTCCGGAGGTGGCTGGGCATTATCCTAATAAAATTATAAATATGGCAAATATTTCAAGTTACAATGAGTGATATTCAAGCAAATAGTTTGGAACATTCCTTTGAGGGTATAAGTGTTCTCAATCAATTTAATGAGACAAGCGTCATGCTTTATGTAGAAGGTGATGATGATATCCCATTTTGGAAGCATTTGTTCAAGAAATATGCCCCTAAGAACTTTTGTGAGATAGAGCAGACACATGGTAAGGAAGGACTGGAGCAATATAAAGAAGGAATAAAGAATGGCACCTTGCATGACGTAATGGTTGCTTGTGATTCAGATTATTCTTGTATTTCTAATAATACTACAGCTTCACATCCTTTGATAGTTACAACCTATGGACATTCCATAGAGAATAGTATGTTTTGCAAGCCAATGCTTGCTGATTATATAGCTCGACTCTCTACATCAACAGCTGATTATCAAGAAGAGGTTGAACATTGGGTTTCTGTTATAGAGAATGATGCTTATAAGCTTTTACTGATAGATGTTCTTAATGATCAAAAACCTGATGGACAAAGTTGTAAATGCTTGACTTCTGGATTTCCACGATATTCAGATGGAAAAGGCAATTTGAAGCAAACGGAAGTTGACAAAATTGTTAATGAAGCAAATCAGATTTATTCCTCTGGTGATTTTGAAAATGCAGAGGAAAAACTTGCATCTTCGAGTAAACCTAGATTTAAAATATTACAAGGACATTTTATTGAAGGGGCTGTTAATGAGTTTATTCGAGCAATGGCTCATTGTACTTTATCACGAAAAGCTATTTATGGAGAATTTTCCGTTTGTCGTGGATTTTGTACTACAGAATGTGAGGACAGATTGTTCGTCAAGAAGGAGATTGAGAATGCAGTGAACTTTGTTAAAAATAATAATTAAAGATAGTATGTTGGAAGTTTCAATTGTGATTGTTTGTATGAACAATCTAAAAAATTTGTATCCTTGTTTGGATAGTATTAAGAAATATACCACAATATCGTATGAGTGCTTTGTGGTGGCTTACCTCTTCAGTAAGGAGAATTTGGAGAAGGTGAAAAAAGACTTTCCTTGGGTGAAGTTTATAGAAAGCAATGAAATCCGTGGTTTCTCGGAGAACAACAACTTGGCTTTGAGACAGACTAAGGGAAAATATTGCTTTGTGATGAATGATGATACGGAAATGAAGATGCCTGTAGTGGACAGATTGGTGGAGAGTTTTTCTCAATGTCCAGAAAATACGGCTATAGTTAGTCCAAATATATTAAATTATAAGGGTGAAGTTTCTGTATGTGGTAGAAACCCATTAGATTGGAAAATCTCTTTTATTAGTGAATGGTATGATGGTTGTCGTTATAAGCCTTCTAGATATATAAATCAAAAAGGTCTGTTTCAAACTTACAATATATTAGGTGCTGCTTTTTTGATAAAGACTGACTTGTTCTCGAAAATAGGTTGGTTTGATGAAAGATATTTCTTTTGTCCTGAAGATATTGCCGTTTCTACAACATTAAATAAGATGGGATATCTTTGCTATGTAGATACTGATGTTGAGATTTATCATTATGAGGGTATGAGTGGTAAATCAAGTTCGAAAATGCTTACTGCGACTAAGCCTGCTGCAATGCTAGGAAGTTTGCTTTTCTATTCCGATAATAGTTTGTTCAAAAGAATTTTGTTGGAGACAAACCTCCTGATAAGCCTTCCATGTCATATTGTTTATCATTCATTGATGACTTTAATAAATAGAAATGCTGAGGCAAATAAAATGTTAGCAATCGGAGAACTTAATTGTTTCAAGGCTTTGTTTATGTTTTATAGTCCAAAAGAGGCTTTTATATATTTTTATAAAAAACTGAAAAATAGTAAATAAATTCTGATTTAAAAATGAAAAAAGTAATAACATACGGCACCTATGATCTCCTTCATCAAGGTCATATTAACCTCCTTCGTCGAGCCAAGGAATTGGGAGATTACCTGATTGTTGGTGTTACCAATGATAGCTTTGACAGAGATAGGGGTAAATTGAATGTCCGCAACAATGTCCTTGAGCGTGTAGAGGCAGTAAAGGCTACAGGCTATGCTGACAAAATCATTATAGAGGATTATGTCGGTCAGAAAATTGATGATATTCAGAAATATAATGTTGATATCTTTGCCATAGGTTCTGATTGGGAAGGAAAATTCGATTATCTAAATGAATTTTGTCAAGTGGTTTACCTTCCTCGTACGCAGGGCATCTCTTCTACTATGCTTCGTGCAGAGAGCCAAGATGAAGTGAAGGTGGGCATCATCGGATGTGGCAGAGTTGCTAATCGTTTTCCTTCTGAGGCAAGTGTGGTGAGTGGCGTAAATGTATGTGCATCATACGATATTGATGAAGCAAAGAGCATGGCATACGCTGCCAATTATGCAGGTGTAAAAGTTTGCAAAAGTCTTGATGAATTATATCATGAGGTGGATGCTGTTTATATTGCTACTCCACATCTTAGCCATTATGAGAATATCAAGCTTGCAATCCTTGCCAAGAAACATGTACTTTGCGAGACTCCTATGGTGCTGAAGAAAGCACAGGCGCAAGAACTCTATCAGCTGGCAGAGGATAATGGTGTTATTTTAATGGAAGCCAACAAGACAGCACATTGTCCAGCCTTTAATCACTTGATGGTGATTATTAAATCTGGATTGATAGGAGAGGTTGTTGATATAGAGGCATCGTTGTCTCAGCTTCTAGACAAGAATGGTAGAGAGTTTGATCCTGCTCAGGCTGGTGGCTCCATGTATGAAGAGGGAAGCTATCCTCTTTTGCCTATCATTAAGTTGATGGGTATCAATTATGAAAATCTTAATCTGTATTCTCGTATGGATAAGGGCATAGACATCTATACACGTGGAGTTTTCCATTATCCTAAAGCTACTTGTTCTTTTAAGGTAGGATTGGGTGTAAAAACAGAAGGATGCTTGGTGATTTCAGGAACCAAGGGATATGCTTATGTGCCAGCACCATGGTGGAAGACGGATTATTTTGAGTTGCGTTATGAAAACCAAAACGATAATAAAAAGTATTTCTATAAATGGGATGGTTTTGGTTTGCGTTATGAGATACAGGAATTCATCAGTTGTATAGTAAACAAACGTTTCTCTTCTGCCCGTTTGCGTAGAAAAGAGAGTATTTGCATGGCACAAGTGATGGAACAATTTATGAACAAAGAAAACTTTTTTGAATTATGATAAAGAAATCAATTCTTTATGTATTGTTTCTTGCATCTTCAATGCATATATGTGCTCAAATTCCTAACTTCGGCACTACCGTTGGTGATCAGAAACTATATGGTTATTCTTCCATGAAATATAGAAACAAGGCTGATACTTGGGAAACGTATTCAACTTTGCAATATGGTATTGGTAACCATTTTCAAACTGGTGTTGACTTATATACCAATGGTGCTGCTAATTATATTGGTTATATCGTAAGAGGTGGAACAAAGATAAATGACTATTTGAAGATCGGTGCACAGCTGACTCCATCTTTTGATCTGAATGATCATCACAAATTCAGTTATTTAACATCGGCTCTTTATATCAATGGTAATATTACGAAGGATGGCAAATGGTTTTATGTAACCGATACCTGGTTGGAGAACAATGAGGACGAATTAATTTCTGCAAAGCAATGGAGCTATATCGGTCATACATTTGAACTTCCAGGCAAGGGAAACAGTATTACTCCTATGGTAGGTGCTATTCATTCCTGGAAGTTTGATCAGGATGTGGATTTGTCTATGGGATGTTATTATTCTCATAAGAATATCAACCTTTATGCTTGGGCAAATGATATTCTGACCAAACAACCACGATTTGTATTAGCCGTTGAGTTTGCTTTCAGTAACAAATAAGTATAATGGATAAATTTAAGAGAATCTTACAGTTTTGCGGTGCTTGTATAGCATTCTATATTGGTGCCGGTTTTGCGACAATGCAAGAGGTGATGCAATATGAGGCATCTTATGGTAGTGAGTTCTGGATTGTAATAGCAGTATGTGCTGTAATATATGTATATACCAATCTCTCGTTCATATCAAATGGTCATCGTTTGCATGTAAAGCATAATGGTGATATTTACAAGGCATATTGCGGAAAATATATCGGCAAATTCTTCGATTATTTCTCAGCCTTGTTCTGCTATATGAGCTTTGTGGTAATGTGTGGAGGTGCTAATTCTACTGCTATGGAGCAGTGGGGATTGCCTAATGGCGTAGGTGCTGCCATACTTGCGGCATTGGTTATCGTGACAGCTGTTTTTGGCTTGAATCGTATTGTCAAGACATTGGGCATTTTCGGTCCTATTATCGTAGTACTCATTATCTTTGTTGCCATCTGGACAGCTATTAGTGGTTTCCCTCATTTTGCGGAAGGATTGCAAGCCGTAGATAGTGGCAAGTATGAGATTACTCAGGTAGGAGATGGTAATCCATTTGCTTCTGGTGCTTCGTATGGCGGATTTGTGATATTGTGGTTTGCTGCCTTCTTAAGTAAGATTGGTGCTAACCATGACAAGAAGGAAGTGAATATGGGAATGTTGCTTTCTACTCTCGCCATCTTTGCTGCTGCAGCTGTTTGCTGTGTTGCTTTGATTGCCAATATTGATTCTACCTGGAATGTAGGTATTCCTGCGTTGGTTTTGGCAAAGAGTATTCATCCTTTACTGGCAACAGTATTTACTGTGATTATTTTCTTTGGTATTTATACCTCAGCTTGTCCTTTATTGTGGACTGGTGTTCGTGCTTTAGCTACAGATGGTACTGCTAAGTATAAAGTTATGATTATACTTGGGGGAATACTAGCATGCTTGATAGCATGTTTTGTTCCATATCGGCCATTGCTGAATGTTCTTTATGGCTTAAATGGTTATCTTGGTTTTATCTTGATAGCTTTTATGATAGTTAATGATATTAGAGGTAAATTAATAAACAAATAGTATTATGCAAGATTTTGATAAAGAATTGAGAAAGCATAAGTTTGTTATTTTTGGTTCAGACCATTATAATACGCTTGGTGCTGTGAGAAGTTTAGGAGAGGTCGGAATACGACCAGATGTAATTCTTCATCCTCATTATCGTCCCAATCCTATTTTTACTACAAATAGTAAATATATTGGCAATGTTTATATTGTCCAAACAGTAGAAGAAGGTTATCAAACCCTTTTGGAAAAATATGGTGACGAACAAGAGAAAATTTTCGTATTTTCCTGTGATGATTGGGTTGAGAGTATTTTGGATACTAATTATGATGTTATAAAGGATAAGTTTTACTTTTTCCATGGCAAGGAATCTGGTATTGTATCTCATTATATGGATAAAGATGCAATTGCAAAACTTGGCATGGAGTGCGGCTTTAACATTCCTAAAGGAGAAGAGTTAAAGAGAGGAGATATGCCTACTGCTCTTAATTATCCTGTTATCACTAAATCAATCAAATCCATACAAGGAGGTTGGAAAAAAGATGTGTTTATATGCAAAACTCCAGAAGAACTGAAGAAGGCATATCAGAAGATACAAAGTGACACTATTTTAGTAGAAGAATTTATAGAAAAAGAAACTGAATTTTGTTATGATTCTTTTTCTGTAAATGATGGAAATGTTGTTGTTATGCCATTTAAGGCCACCTATCTTAGAACCAAGCCTGGTTCATATGGAAATTATATAAAATATACTCCAACAGCTGAGCCTGATATTGTTGAAAAAGTGAGCAAAATGATTTCAAAGATTGGATTTTCTGGAATTTTTGAAGCAGAATTCTTGCTAGCAAAAGATGGTACAATCTATTTTTTGGAAATTAATTTTAGAAATTCGACATGGAGTTATCCGATGACGTTTGGCGGAGTTAATTTGTTGTATAATTGGGCTAAAGGATGCTTGACACATGATGTTGATAAAAATATCCACAAAAAAACATCATCTTTTATAGGTCTTGTAGAACTTCAGGATTTTAAGGATTTTGTTTTAAATGGAAATGTATCATTCTTTAAGTGGTTATATGAGTTGGTTACTGCCGACTGTTTGTTCTACTATAATAAGCGTGATACTAAACCAGTTAGGGCATATATATGTTATTTGTTGAAAAAGTATCTTAAAAAGATTGTAAGATTATGATAAACTTTACTGTTGGTCCCGTACAGTCAAGTGAAGCTGTACGAGCTATTGGTGCAGAACAAGTGCCATATTTTAGAACATCGGAGTTTTCTGATGTTATGTTTGAGAACGAACGACTCATCAAGAAGTTTGCAAAGGCTTCAGATGATTCCAAAGTTGTATTCCTCACGGCTTCTGGTTCAGGAGCTATGGAGACTGCCATAATGAATACATTGACATCAAATGACAAAGCTTTGGTTGTGAATGGTGGAAGTTTCGGCCATCGTTTTGTGGAGTTGTTGGAACTTCATCACATTCCATATACGGAAATCAAATTGGAGCATGGCAAGGCTTTGAAGCCTGAGCATCTTGCTCCTTATGAAGGTCAGGGCTATACTGCATTCCTTGTAAACAAGCATGAAACATCAACAGGCGTACACTATGACATCAACTTGATTAGTGATTTCTGCAAGCGCAACCATCTTTTCTTGATTGTGGATAGTATTAGCACATTCTTGGCTGATCCATTCAATATGGAGGAGCTGGGTGCAGATATTATGTTGACTGGTAGCCAGAAAGCTTTGGCTTGTCCTCCTGGTATTTCGATTATGGTGCTTTCTTCTAAGGCTATCAAGCGTGTAAACAACACAAAGTGTGTTTGTCAGTACTTTGACTTACAGATTGCCCTGAAAAACATGGAGCGTGGACAGACTCCTTGGACACCAGCAGTAGGTATTCTTCGCCAAATCAATGCACGATTGAAGGAGATAGATGCGAATGGTGGTGTTGAGGCAGAAATCAAACGTATTGCTGGATTGGCAAGTTATTTCCGTGAGCACATCAAAGGCTTGCCATTCGAGATTGTTTCAGAGTCTTTATCTAATGCTGTAACTCCGTTGCATCCAACAACAGCTTCTGCATACGATATTTTCTTGAAAATCAAGGATGAGTATGGAATTTGGATTTGTCCAAATGGAGGTGATATGAAGGATACAATCTTCCGTGTAGGACATATTGGTGCATTGACCACTGAAGATTATGACAAGCTGATAGCGGCTTTCTGGGATTTAAAGAAAAGAAATATAATTTAATCTATGATTGATATTCAACTACAAAAGAACCTTCGAGAGGAATTTAATCCCGAAGGTTCTGAACTAAGAAAATTACAGCTCGGTGCGCTATCTATTTTGTTGGATATAGATAAGTTTTGCCGTAAGCATCAAATTCAATACTGGATAGCTAGTGGTACTTTGCTTGGTGCTGTAAGACATGGAGGGTTTATTCCTTGGGATGATGACTTGGACATCGAAATGACTGAGGCTGAGTTTAAAAAATTTGAGAAAGCAGTAGATGCTTATGGGTTTGAATCAAAACAGAATCTAGTCTTGCAAACCCATCAAACAGACCCTATGTATTTCATTATGCATGCCAAAGTGAGGAATGAGGATTGGCCGATAACTGACATATTTGGCATGGATAGAGGATATAAATATAAGGGAATTTTTATAGATATATTCCATTTACGAAGAAGTTGTTATGCTCTTAATAAGATTTTCTCATATTCTGGAAAGGTTATAGACAAACTATCCATGATGCCAAATCTTGGTGGTTTGAGGGCTATTATGCTAAAGTCTTATCAATTTTTGGTAAATGATTGTATTATAGCTTCTATTGCCCTGATAGCTGATAAATGCTGTACTAATTATTATGAATGGATGGGGAGTAGATGGAAGCCTTCACCACGTAAACCTAAAGACATTTTCCCTCTCAAGGAAATCGAATTTGAAGGTCATACGTTTTGGGGACCAGCCAATCCTGATGCTTATCTTACTTATATGTATGGTAACTATAACGAGTTGCCAAACTTGGAGAATTTGAGAAAGCATACGGTGTTGTAGATCGGCTCTGAAATTTAGCTTTTTGTTAGTATATTTTTAAAAACTTTCGGATCATGGCATTAATTCCAAAACATTATATTGATTCCGTTGTATCGATAGGTATAAGGCGTGAAGATAAGTCCATTGCATGGATTGGTACTGGTTTCTTTGTACATCGTCGTATAAACGAGAATACAGTTTTACCTTTCTTGGTTTCAAATAAGCATGTGCTTGAGCATAATCCTAAAGTTGTTATCCGCATGAAGGAAATGACGAAGGATCAGCTTATTGAAATCGATTTAAAAATTGAAGGGTTAAAGTGTCATCCTCATGCAGACATAGCTGCTGTTAAGCTTCCTGGTTCTTATATAGAACAAAATCATTTGAATTTTAAATCTTTTGATGTTGATACAGATTCTTACAGTTCTATTGAATTGAGAGATAATGGAGCTGATGAGGGTTCTTTGGTTTACATGTTAGGATTTCCTATGGGATTGGTTAATGTTAATTCTGGACTTCCCATATGTCGAATGGGTTGTATTGCTAGAATTAGTGAAGAGCAAATACAAGAGAATGGTGATGTCTTGTTGGATATTCAGAACTTTCCTGGAAATTCTGGTAGCCCAGTAGTGAATCGTGTGGAAGCCATTGCTATAGAAGGAACTAAGGCATTAGGTAGATGCGTGCTTATCGGGATTATTCATGCTTATATTCCATATCAAGAGCAGCTTGTTAATATGCAGACACAAAATGTCGTGGAAATAAGAAGTGAAAATAGTGGTATAGCTCTCATGCATCCAGTTGAATTTATACGAGAAGTAATCGATTTGTTTTACAAGAAACAATAGATACAACTAATGTTAACAAGAACAGTTTATGCAAAATATGAGCTTAATGGAATATTTTTGGAGAGCATCACAGCAAATCGTAATGCTTATAATCCTAATGAACCATTGGATAAGGCTGGTATAGAAGCTTGGGGCAGTGGCATTCTGTTGGAGTATCGAGAAAGTTTGTACTTCATAACTTGTGACCACAATCTTCATTTGCTTGACGATTATTCAAATGGGGAAAGGGCGAATTTGGATTTTAATGTTGCTATTATTACTAATGATAGAAATCAAGCATCCTCCCATTGTCTATGGGGTTAGTCTTTGTTCCTGAATTTTACTATTTTGATTTTTTTGATACCTCTCTGCCAGAGATAATGGATATGAAAGACGTTGCCTTTGCGAAAATCAAACAAGACTTTCCTCTTTCTTTATTGACTAATCAATTAACCTATCCGGATGGTAGTATTGCAGTAAAAGAAGGATTAGAGAAACTATATATATCAGAAGATGCTATAGCAGAACCTAATGCCGAAAAGGATTTTGTTATAACGGGTTGTATAAGAAATCATATTGTAGATGACAAAATGATGAGTTATCGACATTTAAAGCGTGGGCAAATGTTCAGAACTTCTATGGTAGATGGATGCCAGAGTGTAGAAATGGTAGTATAGACTATCTTTGGAATGAATATCCTTGGTCACCGACCTATAAACGTACCATTGGGGATATAGAAGTGTTTGTCAAAGAACATAATGGCAAACAATTTCATCTACATCTTTCATATGAGGCGCAGTTGCAAGAAAACTGGATCGGTCTGGATGAGAATAGTGTTAATTTGCGAGAAGTTAGCATGCCTAATCATCAGATGATGGAATCGCTGGACTTATATACAGTAGAGCGTGGTGTGGTTAGGGATAAGAAAAATCATTCTGTTGTAGCTAGAAATTTCGCAATAGGAAAGATGAATGGTTTGGCTATAAGAAAGGAATATTTGGATAAGTATCTAGCAAAAAATCATATGTCGCTTATTTTCTATTCGCAAGGAGAAAAATACGTAAGGGGCAAGGATAATTATCAAATGTTGGGCAAATGCCATGATCTGTCAGGAGCTTACTATTATGAGGATGGACAGATTAAGGAGATTCAGGCTATGCATATCAGTAATACCTTATAAAATAGGAAATATGAAGATTCTAGAAATAAATGTATTTAATTATCGTAAGGGTGGTTCTGAGGCTGTCTATTTCAGCACTATGGAACTATTACAAGAGCATGGAGATGAAGTTGTGAACTTTGCCCTGAAATGGCCAGAGAATAATTCATCTGCATACGAGCGGTTCTTTCCTGAGTCAAAAGAAACCCGTAGAGGTATTTTGAAACCAGTAAAGAATATTGTAAACTACTTCTATGATGCAGAGGCTGCAAAAAAAATGGAGGCTCTGATAGAAGCAGAAAAACCAGACTTAGCTCAAGTGCATTTGATTTGGGGACAGATTACGGGTAGTATTCTTCCTGTTTTGAAACGTCATCATATTCCAGTGATATTTACGATTCATGAATATCGAATAGTGTGTCCCGCTTATACTTTTCGTAATGGGCTAGGAGAGGTTTGTGAGCAATGTCAAGGGAAGCACTTTTATAAATGTGTTACGAATAAATGCTGCAAGGGCAGTTATGGTCTAAGTGCCATGATGGCTGCTGAACAGTATTTTCGTAATGCATTCTTGAATCCTGCCAAGTATATAGATGGTTTTGTGTATGTGAGTCAATTTGCTAAAAGCAAGTTGGAGCAGTACATGCCAGCTTTGAAAGATAAACCTAATATGGTTCTTTATAACTTGACAGATGGCATTCGTAGTGAAGTGTCTAAAGATGAAAAAACAGAAAAATATTATCTGTTTTTTGGTCGATTATCATACGAGAAAGGTATCAAGACTTTGATTCTAGCCTTTAGGGAGACACCTCAATGTAGATTGAAAATTGCAGGAACTGGTCCTTTGGAGGAAGAATTGAAGGAATTTGTTAGAGAGAACAAGATGGACAATGTCGAGTTCTTGGGATATCAGTCGGGTGAGCCGTTGCAAAAATTGGTTAGTAATGCTTATTTTATCATGGTTCCATCTGAATGGTATGAAAATAATCCAATGACTATCATTGAAGGATATGCTGCTGGCGTGCCTGTTATTGGTGCAAAGATTGGCGGTATTCCTGAAATTATAGAAGATGGTAAGACAGGATATCTTTTTGAAAGTGGTAATAAGGAAGCTTTGGCGGTCTTAATAAACAAAGCATCCTCTTTGAGTCATAAAGACTATTTGGAGATGAGTAATTATGCTCTGAAGTTTGCCCAGGAACATTTTGACAGGGCAAAGTATTATCCAAGATTGATGACTTTCTTCAAAGGATTCCTCAAATAGTAGAAATGAGGAAACTGTATTGAGCGTTTTTTCAATCAGTTTCTACAAAGATTATACAAATAGTGACATTTCTCAATATACTTTTAACTTTGATGAGATAAATAGTATGACAAAATATATTTTGTATGAGTAAACGTCATTTGAGAAATTTTGAATTAATATTTTTTATCATACATGAAAATTGCATTTGTTAGCGTCCGTGGTATTCCTAATAACTACGGAGGTTTTGAGCAGTTTGCTGAGTATATCTCAGTGGGCTTGGTGAAGCGTGGTCATGAGGTTACGGTGTATTCTCCTTCTTATCACCCTTATAAGGATGATGAGTACAAGGGGGTGAAAATCAAACATATCTATAGTCCTGAGACTTGGATGGGTGGAAGTATCGGTTCGTTCTTCTACGACTTTATGTCGCTGAAGGATGCCTTGAAGCGTGAGAACTTCGATATCATCTATGAGGCTGGATATACGAGTATCATTCCTGCTTTCATCTGGTTTGATGTAAAGAATGTTACCAAGAGTATTGTGGTTACTAACATGGATGGACTGGAATATAAGCGCACCAAGTTTAATAAATGGGTGCGCAAGTTCGTGTTCTGGGAGGAGAGAATGGCTGTAAAACATAGTCATTATCTGATTGCTGATAACATGGGCATCCATGATTACTACAAGGAGAAGTATGGCAAGGATAGTAAGTTCCTGGCATATGGTGCCGACATCCATGATGATTATAATGTGGAACATCTGAAGGAGTATGGCTTGAAACCTGAGGAATATTATATTCTGGTTGCCAGACTGGAACCTGAGAACAATATCGTGATGGCCATTGAGGGCTACTTGCATTCTAAGGAGAATGGTAAGCGTCCTCTGATTGTGGTTGGTAAAACCAATACTCCTCATGGTAAGGAATTGGTTGCCAAGTATGGCAAGGAAAAGAGTGTGAAATTCGTAGGTGGTATCTATGACTTCAACAAATTGAATTCTATCCGTCACTTCTCTAAGGCTTATTTCCATGGTCATAGTGTGGGTGGTACCAATCCTTCTCTGTTGGAAGCGATGGCTTCTGAGTGCTTTATCCTTGCTCACGATAACATCTTTAATCGTGCTGTGTTGAAGGATAACTCTTTGTACTATCCTAATGCAGAGAAGGTAACTGAGATGCTGAATGATATCGAGAATATCTGTACACAACATAAGAAGAACTTCACGGATGGAAATGTGGAGGAAATCAAGAATGAGTATTCTTGGGAACATTTGGTTGACCAACATGAGGAATACTTCAAATGGTTGCTGGAACAGAAACGATGAACCAATCTAAAGATTTACTTTTAAAATTTCTTCGTGCCGTTCTCTTTGGCAAGAAACTGTATGCTTCTGATTTTGCGGAAGCAGATTGGAAAAGCATCTTTCAATTGGCAGATGAACAAACAGTCTCAGCTTTGTTGCTAGATGGGATGAGTCTGCTGCCTTCTGAGTGCATTACAATTCCTCTGGGTGATAAGCTGAAGAGAATTGCGACGATGCAACGCATCGAACAGATGAACCGTCTACATCGGAAGGTCATTGTAAAGATTGACCAAGCCTTGAAATCTGAGGGTATTCCTGTTGTTTTTATGAAGGGACAAATGACAGCTTTGCGTTATCCTAATCCTCTTCATAGAACTCCAGGAGACATCGACTTTGTTGTGAATCCTAAAGAATTCAAGAAGACAATGGAGGTACTGGAAAAGATAGGAAAAGTAGATCATCATTTGGTGCATGAACATCATGGTATGGCATGGGTAGATGGAGTGACGGTGGAGCCTCATTATAAGGTTCACAATTACCAATGTCCATCTACCGATCATGCTATGCGGGAAATGTTTGCTTCGGTATTTCCATCAGAGTTGTCTTCTGCTGATATGGATGGATATGCTGTACCTGTATTCCCTCCAACCTTTGAGAGCGTATTCTTGATTTCACACATGGTAAACCATGTATATGAAGAAGGATTGGGATTGAGGCAGGTGATAGATTATGCCATGTTCTTATCGAGTTGTGCAGATAAGATAGACTGGTTGCAGCATCATAAATATCTGCATCAGATGCACATGGAAAGGGCATGGAGAATCTTTACATGTATTTGTGTTGATTATCTGGGAATGTCCTTACCATCACAAGTGGAGCCTTTTTCTTATCAAGAAAAGGTATGGGCAGAAAAGATGATGGCAGATATCATGAGGGTTGGCAACTTCGGTAGAGGTGAATATGTATTTCAGCATCGTGGTTTCATTGATGCTTTCAATAACTACTGTTGGGTAGTGAAAAGGTGCTGGAATCTTGGCTTTGTCTGCCCTAGTGAAGCAAGGTGGTGGATTATATCGAAGGTAAAACGTTTCTTTTGGAAGAAATCGTTTAAGAAATAGGAATAATTAAAAGTATATAAAAATGGAAGTAATAAAGACAGATATAGAAGGCGTACTCATCATTGAGCCTCGCCTGTTTAGAGATGCTCGTGGCTATTTCTTCGAGAGCTTTAGCGAGCGTGAGTTTAAAGAGAAAGTAGAGCCATTGGTAGGCTACAAGGTGGAGTTCTGCCAGGACAATGAGAGTATGAGTTCTTATGGCGTAATGCGTGGCTTGCATTTTCAGAGACCTCCGTTTACCCAGAGCAAGCTGGTGAGATGCGTGAAGGGTAGAGTGCTGGATGTTGCCGTGGATATCCGTAAGGGCTCGCCGACATACGGTAAGCATGTGGCGGTGGAACTGACAGAGGATAATCATCGTCAGTTCTTTATTCCTAAGGGTTTTGCTCATGGCTTTGCTGTGTTATCAGAAACTGCGGTATTTCAGTATAAGTGCGATAACTTCTATCACCCTGAGGCTGATGGTGGTATCTCTATCTTGGATGAATCACTCGGGATTGATTGGTGCATTCCTACGGAACATGCTAATCTTTCGGAGAAGGATACGAAACATCCTTTGCTAAAAGAATTTGATTCACCATTTACTTTTTGATTATATTTATTTTTAAGGATAATGTCTATATTATGGAACATAATTATAAGGTGAAATATATCAGTTTGCAGAATTGATCTTAGAAAGATGGCAATAGTGCTGGATGATTTAAAGTGAGTAAATGGTAAGCTGAATCAGTTGTAGGTTCTTTTGATAGAGTTCTTTCATTTGCTGGAGGTAGAGGATGATACCATTCGGAGAAAGATAGTGATGAGTTTTATGTTTAAAAAAGCTTAGTATGAATAAAAGAAACATTAGAAAAATTGCATTTATAATTATTGCATTATGTTTGTTTATACAGGTATTTCTTGTAATATCTTTTGGGGATTATAAGCAATTATCTGATTATGGTGAGTATATTAAATTAGCTCAGGGATGCTTGGATCGCAAAAGTTGGTATCCTAATAGTGCCAATATGTATGATTCCTACATTTTTGCCCCTGGTTTAGTAAACTATTTCATCTTGCAAATGAAGTTATTTGGAACTATGTCGGTAAATTTGTGGTTAAATCTTCTTCTCAATCTTGGTATTATCTATTTTGTATATGGCATAGCGGATAAATTATTTAATAAGAATACAGCTTATATTTCTGTCATCGCATACTCTTTGTTGTATTCCACATGGTGGATTGTAATACCAGCAGGTACAGAAGTTCCTTTTTTGTTTTTGTCATTATTAGGTCTTTGGACTGTTGTAAAGCAAAAGAGTATTGGTTGTATATTCTTAGCAGGTATAGCTTTTGGTTTGGCCAATTGGATTCGTCCTTTGGTAGTTATATTCTTAATCACGGCTCTTGTCATGATGTATATGAACAAGGCTAAAAAGAGTAGGTATGTTTCATTGATAGTTGGTTTTGTATTGATATTGAGCCTTATTGGTGCAGCTTCATACAAATCGGCTAATCGAGTTATTTTGCAGTCTTCTACATCTGGCGTAAACCTTGCTTATACCTCCAATGACAAGGCATATGGTGGGGTGGCTTCTTCACTACTAGGGGATACAACAAATCTTTGTTATATCAGAAATGCAAGTTCATATACCTATGCACAAAAGGATTCCATTTGGAAAGCTAGGTCTGTAGAATGGATAAAAGCACACCCTGCAAAATTTATAGGTTTATATGCTATAAAGATACCTGGCTTGTTTGCAGAAGATACGTGGCCAGACAGAGCTGTTTTACCAGGAGCTGGTTTTGTTGATAAGTTTGCACACGGTCAAATCTCTTTATCCGAATTTATAGGAAGAGTTATTTTAATGGTATCAAAAAGTATAGTTTTCTACATTATATGTATAGTCTTCCTTATTGGTCTATGGACTAGGCGAAAGGATATTCTTACATTAAAGGGTATTATATTGGTTCCGGTTTTTCTAGGTATTGCTATAACTTGTATTTTTTCAGTTTCACCGAGGTATCACTATCCATTCTTATTTGCAATGGTAATATGGGCGGCTTATGCATTTGATTATTATTTAAGCAAGAAAGGAGACAAAAAATGAAAAACTTAATATTGCTTCTTCGTCCTCAACAATGGGTAAAGAATACATT
>ERZ1023674.65-NODE-65-length-28930-cov-32.665939_pt1 | contig 28930 bp, 23 predicted proteins | sample MGYA00380343_ERZ1023674 | MGnify/ENA primary metagenome ERZ1023674 (study PRJEB33179, sample SAMN07448985) | human gut metagenome | biome: Human-gut; feature: Human associated habitat; material: Faeces | host: Homo sapiens | place: India: Bhopal | collected...
TGGCAAAGTTTAGCAAAATGCAGGTCATGGCAGCTATGAAAGAGACTGGTATGGTTCCTGTATTCTTCAATAAAGATATCGAAATCTGCAAGAACGTAATCAAGGCATGCTACGAGGGTGGCGTTCGCGTATTTGAATTCACCAACCGTGGCGATTTCGCTCACGAGATTTTCGGAGAGTTGGTAAAGTGGGCTGATAAGGAGTGCCCTGAAATGATCTTGGGTGCTGGCACAGTGGTTGACGCTGGTACTGCTTCCTTGTATCTCCAGTTGGGTGCAAACTTCATCGTTGGTCCTAACTTCAACCCTGACATTGCTCCAGTATGTAACCGTCGTTTGGTGCCTTATTCACCAGGTTGTGGTTCTGTAACAGAGATCAACAATGCTCAGGCAGCAGGTTGCGATGTAACCAAGGTATTCCCTGCAGGTAATGTAGGTGGTCCTTCATTCGTTAAGAATGTTATGGCACCATTGCGTTGGAGCAACATCATGGTAACAGGTGCAGTAGAGCCAACAGAGGAGAACCTTACTCCTTGGATCAAGGCGGGTGTTTTCTGTGTAGGTATGGGATCTAAACTCTTCCCTAAGGAGACTGTTGCTGCAGCAGATTGGGCTGCCATCACAGCCAAGTGCCAGGAAGCTTTGGGCTACATTGCTAAGGCACGTGCATAATCAGAATGCATAAAAGTTTTCATCATATTTATGGCATCGCCATCATCTGTATGATGGTGGCGATGTTTGTTTTTTCAGCTTGTTCGCCATCGCATAAGGGCGAAGTAGATGAGCTGAATTATCTTTCTTATGCGCTTCACTATCGTAACCTTGATTCTACTAAAGTATTGGCAGAGAAGGCTTTGGCTCTTTCCGAAGACTATCCTGCCGGATACGCAGAGGCTTGCAATAACCTGGCTTTTGTGGCTATTGCCAAGATGGATTACCATACTGCCAAGCGATGGCTAGACAAGGTTAACAAACGCAGTGACAACCAGATAGAACTCCTTATTGCCGACGTTCAGAATATGCGACTCTGTCAGCGTGAGGCCCGCAACAAGGATTTCTACAGCTTTAGAGAAAAAGCCATCCGTAAACTGCGAAGAATCGGTGAGGAAATAGATAACCTTCCTCTTCGGGAGCGTCATCGCGCCATTTATGCGAAGAGTGAGTTTGATATCGTTGCTGCCACCTATTTTTATTATGTACAGCTAGACAAGCCGATGCTCAATGCGCTGGCAGATCTTGACCCGGATGAAGTGGAACAGGATACGGCACAGTATCTCAACTATCTTTATAATATGGGAGCTGGTGGCGCCATCACTCATGGCACCCCACAGGAAATCTGTCAGGCGGAATTTGATATGCTCATTCGCCTCTACTTTTTGGCAAGTGGCAGCAATCCTTATCCATACTGGCAGGCAAACGCACTGCAATCTATCAGCGAACATATTCAGGATCCGGAACAGCGCGATTTCCTGGTAAAAAACAATCTGCCGGCTTTCCAGTATCTCAATGTTGAACAGATGCCTTTGGAACTTCTGGCAGGAAACTTTGCGCAACGCGCACTCAATATCTTTTCTGAATATGGAGACGTTTACCAGACGGCAGGAGCATACCGCACACTGGCAGAATGCTACTGGCAGATCAAGGATTATAAATCGGCAGGCGATTGCCTGAATAGGGCACTCAACCAGAACAGGGCTATCCAGCAAGCACCCGACCTGGTGGCTTCTATCCGAGAAAGACTCAGCCTGGTTTATTCTGCCATCGATGATAAGCCAGAAAGCGATTACAACCGCAATATTTACCTCGACTTGCAGGAGCAGAGCCGGCAGGACAGGCAGTTGGAAGCGCGTGCCACTCAGTTGGACAACAATGCCGTCCAGCTGAACACGATGATTGCTGCGGTAATCTTTATGATAGTCCTGGTTATGATCTTGCTCTATGTATTCGACAGAATGAAGCGCCGCAATACCAAGGAAAGTTCTGTAGAATCCCTGCTGATACCTTTACATGAATGGGAAGAACAGAATACGCAGCATATCAATGCGTTATCAGAAAAGCATGAAGAATTGGAAGAAGCCAAGAATATGGTCCAGCTTCATATATCTGACAATAGGCGCCGCAATCTGGAACAGCGTGCCAAGCTTTCTCTGGTCAATAGCATCACCCCATTTATCGACCGTATGATCCATGAGGTAGATAGGCTGATGAAGGGTGATGATTCAGAAGAAGTGAAACAGGAGCGATATACCTATATCTCAGAGTTGACAGACAAGATCAATCAATATAATTCCATTCTCACCGATTGGATACAGATGCGTCAGGGAGCCATCAATCTCCGCATAGAGAGTTTCCCGCTCCAGCCACTTTTCGATATTGTAGCCAAAGGAAAAATGAGTTTTCAAATGCGTGGGGTCAAACTGACCGTACAGCCTACAGATGCCATGGTAAAGGCAGACCGTACGCTGACACTATTCATGATTAACACCATCGCCGACAACGCCAGGAAGTTTACACCTGCAGGAGGTGAGGTCGTGGTAAGCGCCAAGAGCCATCAGGCTTTTGTGGAAATATCTGTAGAAGATACGGGAAAAGGTATGGATGAAGAAACACTGGAACATATCTTCGACCGCACCTATACCGGCGGACATGGATTCGGATTGCTCAACTGTAAGGGCATCATCGATAAGTACAAGAAAATCAGCTCGCTCTTCTCTCCTTGTAATATTCATGCAGAGAGTGAGCCTGGAAAGGGTAGTAGGTTCACTTTCCGACTGCCTTGCGGTATTCGGAAAATGCAAATGATACTGATACTTGCCTTGATGCTGATAGGGTGTAATATCCCATCTGCCGTACAGGGAAGCACTCGGGAAAATGTCTCTATGCACAGAACTGACAAGCACAGAACTGACAGGCACAGGGGCAATAAGCAGACATCGCGATTGCTGCAAAAAGCAGCATCCTATGCCGACAGTGCCTATTTCAGTAATATCAATGGTACCTACGAGCGGACCCTGGCTATGGCAGATTCGTCTCGCAGCTATCTCAACCGATACTATCTGACATTGAATCCTGATGGGAAATATCTGATGGTGGCACATCCCATGAAAGGAACCGCTGCCGAAATCCAATGGCTGCACGACAGTTTGCCAACCAACTACGAGATCATACTCGATATCCGCAATGAGAGTGCCGTGGCAGCGCTGGCGCTTCACAAATGGGAACTATACGATAGTAACAACAAGGTATATACACAGCTCTTCCGTGAACGGAGTGCGGATAATTCGCTCGATAACTACGTAAGAACCATGCAGACTTCAGAAAACTCGAAGGCTGTAGCCATCGTCTTGCTGATTATCCTGCTGTTACAATTGCCGCTGGCATATTATCTGCTATACTATCGCCACATCCTCCGTTATCGCTATGCCGTAGAAAAGATCAATGGTATCAACAAGGTGTTGCTCAGTGGTGATTCCAACACGGATAAGCTGAAACAGATTACCGGAATCTGGACTCCATCCGGCAGCAATAATATACGTAACGCTCAGCTTTTTCCTCAGCTCAACAAGGTGGTGGAACGTATCTCGCAGGCACTGAAGCAAAGCATTGATATGCAGCAGAATGAGGCTACGAATATAGAAATGGCAGAAGATGAGCTGCATCGTGCAGAGTATGAAAACGGAAAGTTGCACATTGCCAATTCCGTACTCGACAACTGTCTCTCTACGCTCAAGCACGAAACGATGTATTACCCATCGCGAATCAGACAGCTTATCGACAGTACACCGGAGGATGTTACTTCCCTGCAGGAGTTGGTGGATTACTACAAGGCAATATACACGATGCTCAGCGCACAGGCAATGGAGCAGGTGGAAGGAACCGTGAAATGCGACGCTGACTTGCTGGCATATCTCAGGAAGCTTATCACTGGCGGAGTGAAGAACTTCACTTATCAGGAAACAGCCGCATCATCCACCTATGTAACCTGCCAGTATATCCTTCACGATATTCCATTTGACGCAACCCGTCATCCACATCTCTTCACACCGCTCACCAGCGATATGAAATATCTGGTGGCCCGCCAGATTGTAAGAGAAATAGGGGAGGCAACCAACCTGCGTGGCTGCGGCATTCTTGCCAAGCCGTCATCTGATGGCAAACTCATGATAGAAATCGTTTTACCTGAAAAAATAATAAAGACAAAGACATGAATAAATTTAAGGTTATTATAGTAGAAGATGTGCCTCTGGAATTGAAAGGCACAGAAGGAATCTTCAAGAACGACATACCCGAAGCTGAAATCATCGGCACTGCGGATAGTGAAATCGCTTATTGGAAACTCATCAAACAGCAAAAGCCAGACCTGGTACTGCTTGATCTTGGCCTGGGTGGCTCCACCACTGTTGGAGTAGAGATTTGCCGTAGTACAAAAGAACAGTATCCTGATGTGAAGGTCCTGATTTTTACCGGTGAGATTCTCAACGAGAAGTTATGGGTAGATGTGCTCGATGCAGGATGTGAAGGCATCATCCTCAAGAGCGGAGAATTGCTTACCCGTGGTGACGTGGCTTCCTGCATGAGTGGAAAGAAACTGGTTTTCAACCAGCCGATTCTCCAGAAGATTGTTGATCGATTCAAGCAGAGCGTAGGAAGCCAACTGATGCATCAGGAGGCGATGATCAATTACGAGATTGATGAGTACGACGAGCGATTCCTCCGCCATCTCGCCCTGGGTTATACCAAAGAGCAGATCACGAACCTGCGAGGTATGCCATTCGGAGTAAAGAGTCTGGAAAAACGGCAGAATGAACTCGTACAGAAGCTCTTCCCTGATGGTAATAACGGAATGAGCGTGAATGCGACCCGACTCGTGGTACGTGCCTGCGAGTTACGCATCATCGATATTGATAATTTGCAGGCTGATGAAGAATAGTCATACATTCAGCAGGATATGTGGCTATGCCATGTTCCTGCTGATACTGGCACAGATCGTACTGGTGCTGGCTTCCTGGCTCATCACTGCCGCTATGCCCGATGTCTTTCCCCGGTCATTGCTCAGCCCGGAAGGTATCCGATGGTTCTTCGGCACTTTCACCGCTAACCTACAGTCACCTTGGCTGGTATGGCTGTTGCTGATCAGCATTGCCTGGGGAACGCTACGGGCTAGCGGCTTGTTAAACTACGATCATAAGGTTTACCGACAGCGCAATGCCTTGCGGTTGGTTTGCCTGGAATTCGTCCTGTTTATCGGTGTGATGCTGTTGCTCACGCTCATCCCTCATGCCATCCTGCTCAATGTAATGGGAGGATATGCCTCAAGCAGTTTTTCCAGAAGCATCTTGCCCTATATCTGTTTTATGGTCATTGTCATGGCACAGTCTTTCGGCGTAGTCAGCCAAAGACTGAACAGTATCGAGGCAATGGGAGAGGCAATGGCGGATGGAGTTCGCCTGTCAGCTCCTCTCTTTATCATCTATATATTTGTCATTCAATTATATAGTTCTGTAGATTATCTTTTTTGATGATCTTTGATAGTACATCAATTCATCATACTAAAAAATCAAAGGGGCATCCCAATCACTTGGAATGTCCCTTCTTTTGGTATATATTTGGTTTGATAAATTGGTCTTAACTATCTTCTGCCACCGAATGAACCGCCGCCATTATGGCTCTTGCTACGGGAAGAACCACCTCCAAAGGAACTGCGGGCACCATTGCTGCCTCCGCCAAAGGAACGGCTTCCACTGTTGAATGAACGGCTGTTATTCAACGAATTGCCGCCACGGTTTCCACCGAAAGATCCCCTGTTTGGAGTGCTGGAACGTGGAGTGAAACCATTATTAAACGAACGGCTGTTGTTGGTAGAACCACCGCCGAATCCGCTTCGGTTATAACCTCCGAAAGAACCACCGCCACGGACACCACTTCCAAAGGTAGCATTATTTTGGCGACTGTTGCCGAAAGAATGATCACGTGTAACCGTAGTTCTTGTACTGCTCTGACGATTGAGGTTACCGAACGTCTTGCCACGACCATAATCGCCACGGTTGAATCCATCGCGCATACCGAATCTTGGTTCCTGACCCCGAACACCGATAGGGCGCGGACCGCCGAATTCACGTCCGTGATACCAGCTTCTGCCACCATTCATTCTCCAGCTGTGTCCACCACGATATACAGCATAGAAATGAGGTCTTCCGAAGAAGAAGTAATCTCTGCGTGGGTAGCGTGCATAGATGCCGAAGTGGAAGTATCCACCATCCCAGTAAAGAGGACGGTAGAAATAGCTTGCAGCACAGAATGAGCGATACTGCCAATCCAGAAGGATGTAGCTCAAGTCGAGATTACGCTGACGCCAATAGATGCCGTAGAGATCGTCGTAAGTATCCACGCCCATCAGATAGTCGAGGTTGACCTCATAGGCTGCCTCATACTGATCATCTGTCAGATTCAGCTCGTAAGCCATCTTGTCTGTCAGAAACAGAGCCTGCTGGCGAGCCTGTTCATAACTCATTGCTGATGCAGAAGTGAATGTCATCATGAACATTGCTACTAGTGCTATGATAAACTTCTTCATAATCTTATCTTATTTTATATGTTAAACTTCCATTTTCCAGGAAACCATCAGATTCCAGAATCATCGTCAATTCAGTCATCTTTCTGATTTCTGCTGCAAAGATAAGGCGATTTCTGGAGGTATAGTAAGGATTTTCCCTAAACCGATAGAGGAATTTCCCTAAACGATGCTTTTTTTTCGAAAAAAAACAGTAATTTTGCAGTCGGAATGAACTTTTAGAGTAATTCAAATAGATAACTTAGAGTGATTTAAATAAATAAAATGATAGATTCAATACAGAATATTTTAGTTCAGGTTAGCGATTTTCTTTGGTCGTATATCATCATCACCATCTTGATATGCTGTGCCGTGTTTTTCACTTGGCGTACCCGTTTCGTGCAGTTTCGTCTTATCCGCGAGATGGTCAGGCTCCTGCTGCATCCCGATAAGGTTCAACCAGAGGAGATTGGCCAGGAAGAACTGTCTATGGATGTAAAGGTGGATGGTGAGATGAAGCACATCTCTTCCTTCCAGGCTTTCGTGGTGGCATTGGCCAGTAGAATTGGTACAGGTAATCTTGCAGGAGTAGCTACAGCCATCAGCATCGGCGGTCCGGGAGCTGTCTTCTGGATGTGGATGCTCGCTTTGCTGGGTTCTGCTTCAGCCTTCATCGAATCTACGCTTGCCCAACTCTATAAGCGCAAAGGTAAGACTTCCTTCTATGGTGGACCAGCCTATTATATGAAATATGGATTGGGAAAGGGCTGGATGGGTATCCTTTTTGCCGTTCTCATGATCATCACCTTTGGTTTTGCCTACAATTCCGTTCAGAGCAACACCATCTGTCTGGCATGGCAGAAGGCTTTTGGTATCGAACCTGCCACCATGGGCATCATACTCACAGCGCTTACATTGCTCATCATCTTTGGTGGTATTCAGAGAGTAGCAAAGTTCTCTTCTACGGTGGTTCCTGTCATGGCGGTTGTCTATCTCCTGATAGCCGTTGGCGTGGTGATTTGGAATATCACCAGTTTGCCTAAGGTTTTATTAATCATTATTGAAAATGCCTTCGGATTCAATCAGGCTGCAGGCGGAGTACTGGGCATCACAGTGATTCAGGGCATCAAGCGAGGCTTGTTCAGCAATGAGGCCGGCGAGGGTAGTGCTCCTAATGCTGCTGCGGTGGCTACGGTGAGCCATCCGGTAAAACAGGGATTGATTCAGGCGCTGGGTGTCTTCACGGATACCTTGGTAGTATGTTCCTGCACTGCATTCATCATCCTTATGAGCGGGGTAGATGTCACTGCATCCAATGGTATCCAACTGACTCAGGATGCCTTGACCCACGAAATCGGAAGCATCGGAAATCCTTTTGTAGCAGTCATGATATGGCTCTTTGCCTTTAGCAGTATCATCGGCAATTATTATTATGGTGAGACCAACGTGAGATATATCAAGGATTCCAGACTGGGCGTATTTATCTATCGCCTTGCCGTGGCAGCGATGGTGATGATTGGAGCCATCGTGTCACTGGATTTTGCCTGGAGCTTTGCAGACATCACCATGGCACTTCTTACACTTTGTAATCTTGCTGCCATCGTTTTACTTTCTCGCCAGGCAGTCTTCCTGTTGCAGGATTACCGCCAGCAGAAGAAGGAAGGCAAGAATCCTGTATTCAACAAGGAAAAGATGCCTGAGATAGCAGATAAACTGGAGGCATGGTAATTCACCATGCCACCAGTTTATCCGTTCAACTTATTAATAAGTTTGACGTTACTATAAGCGCTATTTATCATAACGTCCCTTAAAAGTAAAATAGTAGGGGCTCTCTTCATACTTAGAAAGAGAGCCCAACTTATAGCTTATTTCAATACAAACACCTTGGTTTCGTGAGCTTTTACGGTGCCTTTCCATCTGTTTGCCTTCTTGGCAATGTCGCGATGCTGCCATACATCTCTTATCAGATACTTGCCGTTTAAGCCCAACTGCTTGAAATCTGCCTGAATAGACTTATCTTTATCACCACAGTTAAGAATGGCAACGGCATGAGAACCATTTGCTAAAGGACGAACATAAATCTGATGATCAGCCTGATTTACCTTGCGCTCAGCAGCCTTGCCCAACGGATCCTGATCAATGGCGATGATTTCCTTGTTCAGGAGAATGCGCTTATCCTCAGCAGAAAGCTTTCTCAGGTCGTTGCTCAATGCCAATACTGATGACATCATGCACCACATACTCATCTGGGTCTGATACTCAGTATAGCTGCAGCCAACACCACCCAGATCACTGGATGGTCCGCCCTTGCCATTCAATCCCACAACCAGCATATCCATATCAGGCCACTGTCCGTGGCGAACATCCTTGGCGAGCGGTGCTGTGATATTCACGATATCGAGAATACCCATACCGCCTTGCTTCACGATATCTTTCCACATATCTCTTACATCATAGCTGGTTCTCCAGAGCGAACCGCCTACCTGCTCACACCATTCTTCGCCGTTGCGCTGTCCCCATTCACAGATACCGAGAACGATGTTTCTACCCGATTTGCTCAAAGCCTGAGCCATCGTATGATAGCGTTTACGGGCTGTGGCACTGTCCTCCGGAGCATTGCAGTAATCATATTTCAGATAGTCGATACCCCACGAAGCAAAGGTGCGGGCATCCTGCTCCTCGAAACCATAACTGGCTGTCCATCCACCGCAGGTAAGCTGGGCGGCATCAGAATAGATACCCAACTTCAATCCCTTGGAGTGAACATAGTCGGCAAGTGCCTTGATACCATTCGGGAATTTCTTAGGGTCTGGAATGATGTTATTATGGCGGTCACGACCTCCCTGCCACAAGTCATCTATAAAGATGTATTCGTAACCGGCATCACGGAAACCGTGTTCTACCATGGCATCGGCAGTTTCCTTGATCAGCTGTTCACTGATGTCACCTTTAAAGAGGTTCCATGTCATCCATCCCATAGGAGGAGTTTTTGCTAATTGGTTGCGCTCCAGCAGCGTTTCGCTTTTCTGGGCAAAAGAAGATGTTGCCAATAAGGCAGCAAAAGCAATAGATAAGATTTTCTTCATATTGAATTTTAATTATATGGTTTATTCCAGCATACAAAGTTACATCTTTTTTCTAAAAAAACGTTAGCTCTTAAAGATATTTAATACTTTTTTAATACTTTGTTCCCCTTACATTCGCCATTATTTCATACCTTTGCAAAAAAATAACAAAAAGAAGAAGATATGAAAAAGAAAGATGGTATGACAGGATGGCTCATGAAATGCAGTAGCAGCTGTCTGATATTCATGGGATGCAGTCTGATGATTACGGGATTCTGCCTGCTGTTGACAGGATGTACGGAAAAAGCCAGGAAGATGGAAAAGAAGAATATCAAGGTGGAAACAATCTCTGTAGGAAATACAAACCTGGGAGGAACGAAAGACTATGTGGGTACCATCGAGGAAAAGATGGGATCAACACTCAGTTTCGAAATCGCCGGAAATATCACTTCCATCCGTGTAGATGAGGGTGACAGAGTCAGCAAAGGTCAGTTGCTCGCCACCATCAACCCTACCACCGTGAAGGAGGCTCACCGGGCCACCCTCACCACCCTGAAACAGGCGCAGGATGCCTACAGAAGATTCCTGCCCCTGCACCAGTCGGGAACCATCTCGGATATGAAATGGGTGGAGATAGAAAGCAAACTGGAACAGGCAAAGGCGGCTGAAAGCATCGCCCGCCAGCAACTCTCCCACTCTACCCTCACAGCTCCTTTTGCAGGCGTCATCGCTGCCAAGAACGTGGACTTGGGAACCTACGTGCTCCCCGGACAGCCTGTGCTGAAACTCGCCAATGTGGCACAAGTCAACGCCAAGATATCCGTACCCGAAGCTGAAATATCTCATCTGCACGTGGGCGACAAGGTGAAACTGACGGTAGCCGCTCTTTCGGGTGCCATTTTCCGGGGAACGATTTCAGAAAAAGGCATCGATGCCAACCCCATCTCGCATACCTACGATGTCAAGGTGACCATCACCAATCCGCAGGGCCGTCTGCTCCCAGGCATGGTATGCAACGCCCAGGTGCAGGGTAGCGCTGCTACCCCATCCCACATCACCGTTCCGCCACAAAGCATTGAACTGGATGTAGATAACTCCCGATTCGTATGGACCGTGGTAAACGGAAAGGCACATCAGCAACCCGTAACTACCGGCGATTTCGAAGGCGACGGCATCGTCATCCTTTCGGGACTGAAGGCTGGCGACCAGGTTATCATCAATGGTCAGCAGAAAGTTTCGGAAGGAATGAATGTAGATACAGCAAAAAGCGATAACCGATAAAAAAGTGGAGGGAAAAGATATGAATCAAGAGACAAACAAACCGGAGAGAGACACCGCCCTTCGCGACCACATCAAGGCACGCATCACCAGGAAGCCCAACCGCATCATCAAGCGCTCGTTCATCGAGTCGGCGATGTGCAACCACAACATCGTGCTGCTTCTGATGGGCATGCTCGTATTTCTAGGCATACTCGGCATCTGCATCATGCCCAAGCAGGAGATGCCGCAATTCACCATCAGGCAGGGTGCCTGCGTAGCCGTATATCCGGGCGCTACATCCGGAGAGGTGGAAGAACGGGTGGCTAAACCGCTGGAGAACTTCATCTTCGGATACAAGGAGGTGAACAAGAAAAAGACCTATACCCAGAGTAAGGACGGCATGCTGATCGTGTTCCTGGAACTCAACGACGACGTGGAGGACCGGGATGCCTTCTGGAGCAAGTTCAAGCATGGCCTGCAGGCCTTCAAGAGCTCCCTTCCTACGGGTGTCCTTGCCCTGCAGGCTGTGGATGACATCGCCGATACCTCTGCCCTGCTCATCACGATGGAAAGCAAGCAGAAAACCTATCGGGAACTGAACACCTACATCGACCGGCTGAAGGACCGCCTGCGCCGCATCGATGCCATCTCCAACCTCCGCACCTACGGACTGGAGAACGAACAGATCAGTATCTATCTGGACCAAAACAAGCTGGCTAAATACGGCATCGGTTCCTACAAGGTGCTCAACCAGCTCGCCCTACAGGGCTTCACCACCATGAGTGGAAACCTGGAGCTGGGCAACCTCAACCTGCCCATCCACATCACCGACTCCTACAACAACGAGCGCGATGTGGCAGAGCAGATTGTCTATTCCGACCCCAAGGGCAACATCGTGCGCCTGAAGGATATTGCCCAGATCAGGAGAGAATATCCCAAATTGAGCAAATACATCAAGAGCAACGGCAACAAATGCGTGCTCCTCTCCATAGAGATGCGACCGGGCAATGACATCGTGAAGATGGGAAAAGACGTTCACCAGGCGATGGATGAGTTTGAGCAGACCCTGCCCGATGATGTGCATATCAATACCATCACCGACCAGAGCAAGGTGGTGAGCGAATCAGTGCTCAACTTCCTTCGCGAACTGCTCGTCTCGGTCATCTCCGTCATCATCGTGGTCATCCTGCTTATGCCACGCCGCGTGGCAGAGGTATCCGCCCTCAGCATCCCGATCACCATCTTCTCTTCGCTGGGCATCTTCTATCTTTTCGGTATGGAACTGAACACCGTCACCCTGGCAGCCCTCATCGTAACCTTGGGTATGGTTGTGGATGATTCCGTTGTCATTATCGACAACTATATGGAGAAGCTGGGCCACGGTATGTCGCGCTGGCACGCAGCCATCGCTGCCCCACGTGAGTTTTTCATGTCGGTACTCTCCGCCACGCTCAGCATCTCGCTCACCTTCTTCCCGTTCCTCTTCACCATGCATGGTGACATGGGCGATTTCGTCAAGTCGTTCCCTTGGGCAATGTTCATCATCCTGAGCATCTCGCTCACGGTTTCGTTGCTGCTTACACCTTATTTACAATATAGGGTGATTCATAAGGGCATCAGCAGTCAGCCTACCCCCAACGCCCGGAAGAAACCGCTCGATTATCTGCAGATGGGTTACACCTGGCTGTTGAAGCACTGTTTCGCCAGTCCTCGCATCACCCTCATCGTGGGCGTGGTGCTGGTAAGCATCGGTGCCGTCATCTTCGTGAATCTTCCGCAGCGAATGATGCCTATTGCCGAGAGAAACCAGTTTGCCGTGGAGTTCTATCTTCCTAACGGAACCACAGCCGATAGAACAGCACAGGTAGCAGATTCGATGGCTCACATCCTGCAGCGCGACTCGCAGGTAACGGCGGTAACCACGTTTATCGGACAGGGTTCGCCCCGTTTCCATACCACCTACGCTCCGCAGATTGGAGGTCCCAACTTTGCCCAGTTCATCGTGAATACAGTAGATAACGGTGCCACCGAAGAGGTACTCGACCGATATGCCGACCGCTACTCCAACTACTTCCCGGATTGCTACATCCGCTTCAAGCAGATGGATTACAACAATGCCAGCTACCCTATCGAAGTAAGAGTGAGCGGCGACAGCATCAGCGATCTGAAGGCAGCCGCCAGGAAGATAGCTGCCTGCATGCATCAGATAGAAGGTATCAATCTGGTCCGTACCAATTTCGAGGAGCCGTTGCCGGGCATCCGGGTTACGCCGGATGCTACCGAGGCCAACCGTCTGGGTGTGAACAAGACGCTGCTCTCTGCCGATCTTGCCATTCATTTTGGCGATGGCATTCCGATGTCCACCCTCTGGGAGGGCGATTATCCGGTAAAGATGGTACTGAAGTCGGAGAACGACAGCGACCTTGCCAACGAATACATCCCTGTGATGGGCGGAACATCGAGTGTGCCGCTCCGTCAGCTGGCTAAGATTTCTCCCGACTGGCACGATGGCTGCATCGTCCGACGCAATGGCATACGCACCATTTCCATCGTCGGTGAACCGTTGAGAGGTTATAATGCCAACCAGTTGTCCAACAAGCTGAAAGAGAAAATATCGAAACTCCCGCTCGGTACCGATCTGGATTGGGAGATTGGCGGTATGGCAGAAAAGGATGGCGAAACCATGCCACAGGTAATATCGGGAGTGCTGATAGCGGTATTGATCATCTTCTTCATTCTGCTCTTCCATTTCAAGCGCATCAGCCTGGCTCTGGTGAATCTCTCCTCCATGTCGCTCTGCATCTTCGGTGCTGCGATAGGACTCCTGATTACCGGCTTCGATGTCAGCATCACCTGCATTCTGGGTGTCGTGAGTCTGATGGGTATTCTGGTAAGAAACGGTATCATCATGCTCGACTATGCGGAGGAACTTCGCCGCGACAAGGGGCTTTCGGTAAGAGATGCCGCCTTCCAGGCTGGTGAGCGCCGTATGCGTCCTATCTTCCTCACCTCAGCAGCAGCCTCGGTAGGCGTATTGCCGATGATGATAGAGAACAACACATTGTGGTCTCCAATGGGAGCCGTCATCTTCTTCGGAACCCTCATCTCGATGGTGCTCATCGCCACCATCCTTCCTGTGCTCTATTGGATTGTATTCGATAAGCACGGAAAGTATAGCTTGAGGAAAAAGACATCCTGTGAATAAGCAGTAAGTATTTTTTTAGGTCACACAGACTTCGCAGATTACGCAGATTTTGAGACCTACCGCTAGGCGTCCCGGCGGATTTGCAATCCGCCGTAGAAAAAGGTTCGACCTATTAAAACCGGGGGATTTGCAATCCCCCAACAAAAGGAAAAGCATACTTCTTTGCTGCGGATTGCAAATCCGCAGAGCCTAAATAGGTAAGGACATTTTTTGACGCCGGATTTCAAATCCGGCGGAACGCCTAGCGGGCTTGCGTTCTTTTATTTTATACCTCATCCCCAAACGATGCACGGATAAGTTTCTCTCTAATATCCGGATAAACATCTTCTGAAAAATAGCCTTTCAAGCCATCCACGATTCTCACGTAAATAGCGTGGTTATACACTTCCTTACCTTGTCTGACTCCCGTAAGGTACTTTGGACCCAGCTGAATGTTGGCTGCGAACTCTGCGCAGTTAATCTCATTGTCATGCATGATCTGGCGCAATGTTTTGCCAAATAAATGCATGTCAATGTCAATTTTACTTTTGTACATTGCTAAATTAATTTAAATGTTTATAAAAATATACTTGAAAATTCCCACTATGGGAATCGACCTTTCAGTCCTTTTTTGTAACTTTGCAACATGAAACCTGCGAGATACTGCCTATCCCCAACTCCTTTCACTCAATCATGTAAACGGAACAATCCGCTTTACCAACAATAGTAAATGATAAAAATGAAGCAACTAGTATCACAATTCGCAAACATGACCAGCAAGACTCCCATACTGGGAGACCTCGAAAGCCTGGTTTCATTTATGAAAACCGATGAGAAACTCAAGTTCCTCACCCAGTCCTACCGCCAAACCGGCAAGAAAACCTTTAAGGCAGATGCGCCCCTCTTTGCCCCAGCCTGCCACCTCGAAGGAGGCAAGGGCCAGGACAACATCCGGGAACTCACCCACCTATCTCTCGTAGATTTCGATGAGCTCTTCCCCGAAGTGCCTCCCGATATCACGGCTCTCAACGCCCTGAAGCAGAAGCTCTGCGCCGATCCGCACACCCTACTCTGCTACATCACGATGAGCGGCAATGGTATCCGAGTCATCTATCCCTATCTCGGAGATGACTACCCCGCTGCCTTCGCCAAGGGCAATGACTACTATCAGCAGCTCATTGGCAAAAATGCTGACTTTCAATGCAAGAACGTCAACCGACTCAGTGGACTCGCCTACGATCCCGATGCATACTACAATTCCGATGCTATCTCTTTCTCAGCCGAAGAAATCTCTCTATTCCATACCGAGACAACTAAGAAAAATCAGAAACAGAAGAAACTGGACCGCATCAACACCTACTACGAGCAAATCATCAAGCCGAAACTAGACAACGACAAGATTATTTATCAGCCAGGCAAGCACAACAACTATGTGATGCGGGCGGGCTATATGCTCGCCAGAAAGCGCTATGCCCATGCCGATGTACTGAAGTGGGCTCTCCAGAAGTTCCCCGAGTATAATGATGTGGAACAGGTCATTAAGTCGTGCTACGACAACACCCCCGGAGCCTCCAGAAAGGCATCTGGAGGAGGCGGAAATGGCGGCAGTGACAACCGCTTCGCATCGGTCGAGGAAATCAGAAATTTTCTTGATGGGCATATCCGTCTCCGATACAATCTCATCACCCAGCGATACGAGTTCCTGGAAATCCCAGAAGGCGCATCACCTTCCGCCGCTTCCGACAAATCGCCAAAATGGCAGATACTCCTCGACCGACACGTCAACTCGCTCTGGACCAAGATGTCGCTCACGGAGAAGGTAAATAAGTTGGATATGCGCAATGTCATCGAGAGCGATTATACGCCCGTATTCAATCCCTTCGAGGATTATTTCGCCCATCTCCCGCCCTGGAAGGAGGGCGACAAGGATTACATCGCCGAACTCGCTGCCACCGTGAAAGTGAAGGATACCGACAGCTCCGTGCTGAGCTTCGAGGAATGCCTGAAAAAGTGGTTCGTGGCAATGATTGCAGGTTGGCTGGACGAAGAGGCGGTCAACAATGTCATCCTGGTCTATATCGGAAAACAGGGTGCCAACAAGACCACCTGGTTCAATCATCTCCTTCCGCCGGAGCTGAAGCAGTACTTCTACACGAAGACCAATGCCAAGCGAATGACGAAGGATGATCTCATCGCCCTCTCGCAGTACGCCCTCATCTGCTGCGAGGAGCTGGATACGATGTCGGCATCAGAGATGAACCAGTTGAAGGCTGCGGTGACGATGCAGTATATCAACGAGCGAGCTGCCTATGCCCACTATGCCGAGCAGCGCAAGCATATCAATAGCTTCTGCGGTACGGGCAACAATCCTGAGTTTCTGAACGATCCTACGGGAACCCGCCGCTGGCTGCCTTTCGAGGTAGAGAGCATCGTCTCCCCCCGCCAGCATCCCTTCAATCATCCCGGCATCTATGCCCAGGCTTACGCCCTCTACAAGAGCGGCTACCGCTACTGGTTCACGGATGAAGAGATAGAGCGACAGAACCGGCACAACAGTAAATTCGAGACGCCACGCCTCGAACAGGAACTGGTGGATCTCTACTTCCGGAAGCCTTCGGAGGGAGAGACAGGAGAGTTTGTGTCCGTAGCCCGGGCGATGCAGATCATCGGCTGCAACATCACTCAGAAGCTGAGCAGCCAGAAGATTGGCAAGGCATTCAGCGACCTGGATTTCAAGAAGTTTCGCAATACAAGATGCCGTGGTTTCATCGCCATCATCCGTACGGCTGAAGAGATCAGAAACTATCAGATTTCCCTGGGAATCGATGCCAGCAGCAACCTTCCGTTCTGATGCCGTTTATGACACTATGACACTTATGACACTTGTTTTCTAAAACTTTCCTCACGCGGGCGGGCAGGAAAAATTTTCCAGAAAGGCCTCCCGCCCGCCTACGTGAGAGAGATTTCAAGAAAAGCCTGTCATAAGTGTCATAAGTGTCATACCGGAGCAAAAAATCTCCAGCATCCTAAGTAAGTCACTCAGGCATCCTAAGCAAGTCACTTACGGCTCGTAAGTAAGTCACTTAGGCATCGTAAGTAAGTCACTTAGGCATCGTAAACAAGTCACTTTTAAATTTCAATCAATATGGAACAGAAATGTTATTCCAAGCAAGAGTTAGCTCTTGAGTATTTCCCTGATGCCACACCCGAAGTGGCAAGTGCCCATCTCAGAAGATGGATCAACCGCTGCAAGCCTCTCCACGATGCTCTGGTGAAGTGCGGCTACACCAAATGGTCGAAGGAATTCAGTCCGATACAGGTAGCCCATATCTTCGACTATCTGGGCGAGCCATAGGAAGAAAATCATTCTTCCGGGCTCATCTTCAGAAAAAGACGTGAAAATCAGTGAGAAAACGTGAGTAAACGTGAGAAACCGTGAATGGCGGATTCTGAATGTTGTATCTTTGCATTGTGATTCAGAAAGAACCACGGGCAATGCGCAGCGCCGATTAACTTTAATAATTTAACCATTTAAACGTTATGATCAGAATTGTCTTATACCAGAACACGAACCAGAAGATTGCCGAAGCTTACGGCAAATGGTTTCCACGAGTAGTATCCGATGAAACCATCGGACTCGAAGAGCTCGCCGCTCACATGGCTAGCCACAATACCCCTTACAGCAAGGGTGCCATCCTCGGTATGCTCACCGATGCAGCAGCCTGCACCAAGGAGCTGCTCCTCTTGGGTAAAAATGTAAAATTTGCCGACATAGCTATTTTCTCCCTCGGACTGAAGGTGAAGAGCGGTGCACCTACCAAGGAGAACTACAACGTGGGGAAGTACATTTTGGGACTGAAGTTGAGAGCCAGAGCCACTGGCGAGCTCAAGACCGAAAATCTTGACACCTCTATCAAGCTCATCAATCTGGCAGCTCCAGCTACGGAGAATCCGGATGATGCCGGCAAGGACAACCCATCAGGTGGTGGCAGCCAGACCACAGGTGGTGGAGGCAGCCAGACTGGTGGCGGTGGCAACACCGATAACACCCAACAGGGTGGCGGCGGAACCACGGATAGCGGTTCGACAGAAGAAGGCGGCGACAACGTAAATTTTTAGCCGAGAATCGTAAAATCTGAAAGAAGGGAGCCGTATGGCGTCAGGGGCATTCCGAGAGCATCAAGAGGCAGGAATCATCTGCAACAATCATCAAAAGCAAGCTCTGCACGGGTGCCTGGGTTATAGGGTTTCCTTCTTAGGATATCTCCCTGGTTATGAACTTTTTAGTTGAATCAAGTTTTAGTAAATCAAGTATTAGTAAATCAATTTTTAGTAAATCAATTTTTAGTAAATCAATTTTTAGTAAATCATCAGACCATGAGAAAAGAAACCATCAAGAAGATCATCAATCTTATCATCACGGTACTTACCGCCATCGCTTCTGCCGTCTGCGTGCAGAGCTGCAAGGGATTGTAATGAATCCCGCATCAGTATTCAGAAATCGTTATTCAGAAATCGTTATTCAGAAATCGTTATTCAGTAATCATTAACAAGAGTTGCCTATGATCAAGAACAGAAAGATCAATTTAATCGTTATCCACTGCAGTGCCACCCGAGTCACCCAGGACTTCACGGTAGGCGAATTGGAGGCGTGTCATTTAGCCCGTGGTTTCCGTGACATCGGTTATCACTATTACATCACGAAGGACGGAGTGATTTATCCGTGCCGTCCGGAGTCGGAGCCTGGCGCTCATGCCCGTCATTACAACGCCCGCAGCATCGGCATCTGTTACGAGGGTGGTCTGGATGCCAATGGTCATCCTGCCGACACCCGCACGCCAGCCCAAAAGGCTGCGATGATAGAGCTTCTGAAGAGCCTCTGCACCGACTATCCTGAAGCCGAGATCCTAGGCCACAGAGATCTCCCTGGCGTTCACAAGGAGTGTCCATGTTTCGATGTCAAGAAGTGGTTATCACAAGTTTTTTATAATCACAAGTAACAAGATTAGTTAATAGAAAGTGGATGAATATCAGTAAGATATAAAATCCACTTTCAAAAACTCTTGTAATAATATTAGCCTCATGCGAGTCCTTTTAAGTATGCTTTTAAATCTGGGTTACGTTCCCAACTAGCCAAGTTCTCATTTCCAGTTAAGGTGAGACTTACTTTTTCTATAGCCTCCCTTTTAGCTTTCAAATCAGCTCTGGCATAAATCTCTGTTGTCTGAACCGATGCATGTCCTAAAAAGTCCCTAATATAAACAAGGTTTACTCCTGCTTGAAGCAGATGCATCGCTCTAGAGTGTCTTAGCACATGCGGAGTGATACCTAGCGGTACGTCATCCGAATGTTTCTTATGTGCTAACTTCGCATATTTTTGTAGAATATGTGTTACACCTTGTGACGTGAGTTGTATCCCAGAATGGTTCTGAAACAATTTATATTCTTCAGTACCTAGAATGTGATTGTCAAGATAATAATTCCTTAACAATTCAGCCATATGCTCTGTCAAAGGAACTATGCGAGTTTTATTTCCCTTGCCAAGCAGCGAAATAGAGAATGGCTTGGATAGCCTTACATCCTTGGGAGCCAGCGTAATGACTTCTTGCACTCTTGCCCCAGTCTCATAAAGTAGTGACAGCAAAACCAAATGTCTTCTGCCTACTTTGGTGCTAGTGGGCACCTCATCTAGAATCGCACTTATGCCTTCCTTTGTCAGATGCTTGACAGTCTCCTTGCGGCACTTTTTGCATTTTATTCCAAGATTGGAATTCCATAGGTCAAGATGCTCAATGTCCTCATACGAGAGAAAGCGAAAGAAAGATCGCAAAGCTGCCAAGCGCACGTTTCGTGTTGAAATGGCATTACCCTTTGTGTCTTCCAGCCAATCAAGAAAGTCCAAAATGAAAGTCTTTGATAAAGTTTCCAGCTTGATCTTTTCTGGACTCAACTTATACTTGTCTTTAGCAAATTCCATGAGAAGTAGGAAAGTGTCTCTGTAAGACCGTATGGTATGAGAACTCGTTCCCAGTTCTCCAACGAGGTACTTTTGGAAAAACTTTTCCAAAAAATACGAGAAATTCTTAGTTGTCTTCATGCCAATGCTCTGTTTTAGAAGTTCGTTCAACAATCGCCTTTATTTCAGGCAAGCTCAGATTCACTTTGTTGATGATGTCTGGATAAACCTCCTGTGTCAGTCTAAGGTAACGCTCCGTAGAATATGCATCCAAATGCCCCAAGAACTTTGACAACACCGGAAGGCTGCAATAAAGGTCCATTCCTTCTCCCACAAGTTTTATCATGGCATGTACACATGCTGTATGTCGTAAATCATGTATGCGAGGACCAGCAAAGTGCCCCCGGTATGGAATGCCCGCTTTTCTCAGCGACTCACGAAACCATCTTTCTACAGTATTTATGTTAAGGGAATGTCCACATCTATTTACCAACAGAGGTGAATCCGGGAGGGAAACCTTTTTCATCGGCAGCATATTCCGATAGCGGATGTAGCCCTGGAGCACCTCTTGCAAAGACTTATTAATCGGGCAAATGCGTTAGTGGCGATTTTTCGACTCTTCTATGAGAATCACATGATGTTGGAAGTCAACATCCTTGTTGCAAATGGACACCGCCTCACCTACTCTCATGCCTGTACTATATAGTAGCCTGAACAAGACTGGCATGCTCATCAGACTGGTCCTGTTGAACTCACTTCTTATGGCTGTTGAGTCTATGGCTTGAAATATTGCTTGGATTTCCTCATGACTGAAAATATAAGGTACAAAAAAGTTGTCCTTGCACCTTGGCAATCTCGGGATGAAGTCGTTTATTCCCAAAGCCTTCAAAAACTTTAGAAACTGACGAAATGTTGCCGCCTTAGAATATACAGCTTTCGTACTTGCCTCGGGAACACGGACGCTGTCTAGCCAACCCTCGTAATACGATTGGTCGATAGAACCCTGTGGAGGATTGGATGCGATGTACATGTCTATCTGCCTAAGGTTGCCTATTGCCGATTTGCATTGAAAACCATGCGCCTTCCTGTCTTCCACCCACAAGTCCATATAGGTGGCGAAGATGCTGACAAATACTTTATCTTCCATAAAGGACACCTCCTTTCTGCTCATAAAAGCTATTAGGCACTTGCGGAACATCCAATGAGCATCTCAATAGCATATTCTTGTCAACGGACAGATAAGGCATGGTCGATGCGGAGGTCGAATGACCGAGCAAGGAACTTATGACATGCACGGAAACATTCTCCTTAAGCAATTGCGTAGCCAGGCTATGCCGTAAACTATGCGCAGAATGGTGGCGGCCACGCAAGTCTATTCTTGCCTCACGCATGGCATCGCTTACTGTACGGGTAACAAGCGAAGCACTAATTGGGGCATACGGTGGGGTTGCATTGAGAAACACATAGCTACTGGAACTTTGCGGTCTTCCATGCAGAATATAATCTACTAAGGATTCCCCGACCTCCTTAGGCATTGGAATGGTTAGCAAACGCTGGGTCTTGTGTTGTGTAATATTAATCTCGTTCAAGTCCCAGTCCAGGTTGGAAAATTCCAATCTGCAAATATCGGAGCGTCTAAGCCCCAGGCGGCTTCCCAACAGGATTATTGCATAGTTTCGCTTGCCCAAGGGACCAGTCCTGTCTATGCTTTGTTCGATAAGGGATATTTCGTCTGGTTCATAATAGGATAATAGTGGCACACTGCGCTGTCGCCCTATATGTTGCAGAAAGTTGCTAAAGTCCAGGGTGGTCTTGCCGATGGAATACAGATATCTCAGGAAATTCTTAACGGGTAAAACCTTTCCGTACTTGTCACCCATGAGAGTATCCAAAAAGGCATTGATGTTCTTGACCGTTATTGTAGCTGTTGTGACACCCTGGTGCTCCATAACTCCACAAAAACGACTAATGTACAACTTGTAGGTATCAATCGTTTGAGAGGCAAGCATCTTTTCACGCAAAACATCACTTGTTAGATATTGTTGTGCATAATAACCAAAGTCACCAGTAAACTGGTAAGTACAAGATGGACGTAAGGAGAGCAACGATGATACCTCCCCCTTCATAGAGGAATTTAGTAATTTAACCATACGACAGTCTCTCTGGTAATGTCTGGCACCAACACCTTTTTCAAGCGTAATCGTCGAAGTAAAAAAGTTGCCAACATCTTCATTATAGAAATCTAAGTGACGCTTCTCCATAAAGACCAGCAAATGTCTGGCTGAAGAAATGAGTCGTGACCTGGTATCTCCCGACAGGTCATAAGGAAGAAGAATCTCCTTCAAGTACGAAAGGAGACCTTCCTTTGGAATTTGTGTTACTTGTTTCATAATTACTATAGTTTTATCGGGAAACAACGCGTTACCCGATGCAAATATAGTAAAAATTTTGCAAATACAACGGCATTATTATCAAAACATTGTTATCACAAGTTTTACTAACAATCAAACTGTTATACTATTAATACATAGATTACTTGTGATTATAAAAAACTTGTGATAAGAGCGTTAATCAAAATATTGTGATAAGAATGGCTTTCCAGCATTCATTTCCACATATAATTTTCCGTACTCATCTCTCTTTCCTCCCCCAATCTTATGTTCCCGCACATAAGGTTGGGGCTTTGTCGTAAAGGTTGGGGCTTTGTTGATAATATCACTCAAATAAATGTTATGTTTGGTTCGATTTTAACGTTTTTTCCGCAGGCTGCCCCGATTTTCGTGCAAATTCCGCACAAAAAAGCCCCCGATGCATCACGCACCAGAGGCTTAAGAGTTCATTTAATTACTTTATGAAAACACAACCATCAAAAGACGGCTGCTTGTAAATCCGCTTTAATATTGCTCATGCAAGTGCTGAGTCGCTGGTATGTCTTCTCTCCAGCTTTTTTGACACCGCTGCTATATTGCCGCATAAGCGATGGGTTGATGCCCGCTCTCTTTGCGATGTCCGAGACATTGAGGAACGAGAAGTAATTGAAGAACGACTGAAGGTCGTACTTATATTCAAACTCCACCTCAGGAAACGTCTTGCCGTTCTCCTCAGCATCCTGCCTAGCTTCCTCGTAGCACTCCATCAAGTCAGCTTTTGCAGCTGCCACAGAGTCACCAATGGCACTCAGACCAACATCTCCGATGCCCTGCTCTGTATAACACCAAAACTTGCCATCAGATGCCTGCTCCACTATAATCTGTACCTTCATATTAATATAATATTTTTATTGTTATCTTATAAAAAAGAGTCCATATCCCTCATAAAATACAAAAGGATTTGAAGGTGGAAGGTTGGGGCTAAACCCCAACCAAGTCTCTCAAGATTTTATTGGCAAGTCCCGTAGGAACCTCTCCACTATGTCTTGGTACGAACTGCGACACACCCGTTTTAGGATTAGTCCACTTGTCGTGATTTCCACCATGTCGAGACAGGACGCATCCCGCATCTCTCAATCTCATAATCAAATCTTTTGTTTTCATAAAATCAATGAACTCTTTGTCATTTTGACAATGCAAAGGTAGCAAAAAAGCAACAAGCTACCAAATGTTTAGGTAGCTTTTTTGCTATATTAACTAAACTTTAACATTTGGGTATGAAAAAAGCCCCCATGAATTGTATTTAAAGTTTAATCTTTATTAAATTATATGCCATTTTGCACCATTTTACGCCATTATGAAGTATATTTGCAATCAGAACGTATAACTTTGTAATTATCCATAATAGTTCTCCTTTTTAAATTCTTTGATTGCAATCTGCCGCCAAAGTTACCTTTTTTCTCGAAACCACCAAGAAAATCACAAGAAATCTGCAAGTTACCAGTAAATTAGCCTCAAAATCAGTAATCTACAACTCCATTATAGCAAACCCGCTCCATACAGTCCCCACCTTTCCCCTAAATAGCCCTGCTCACGATACAGAGATTCCTGTAGTGCAGGAATACCGCTGAACTGCACCCCAGGAATATTCTTGTATTCTGTCCACTCCTTGGGTTCTGCTGATTTTCTTATATGCATATTCTTCTAATCTTCAAGAAACAACAACATTGATTCTGCACGTGATAGCTCTGGAATTGTGTCAGAATACTTTTCACGCATTGAGCCCAATTCCGACTTTGCCTCAGCAAACCATATATGGCTCTGCTCCTTCCCCCCATTGCCAGTCATACACTGGGTGAAAGCAAATAAGTGTCGATAGAGTCGTATGCAAACCGTTCCCCTGGTCTTGCCACCATAGGATGTTTCAAATATCCCTCTATCCAACCGGATACATTTCTGCAATGACTTTCCCATGTCGCAAAACCATTACACTATGAATATATTAACTTGACTACATACCGGTATTACCGCACACAGGCTGGCAAAAAAGAATAAAAAGAAACGTTTCATATGTTTATTCGTTTGTTTGTTTGATAATCTGATAGCTTGTTCCGGACATCGGGTCACCACCTATGTATTTCACCCATCCTGGATATTCGGCCATAGGCATCTGCCCATGGGTCCTACGCATGGTGGCATAAAGGGTTTCTTGCGGATAGTTTCCCGTAGTACACCATTGGTCAAGCCAACTCATATAGTCCATGGTTACGCCCCACCCATGAGTTGCATCAGGCATTATGTAGAACTTGCAGAAGGAGTCGGTCGTTTCTTGTCCATATTTATCAACATACCCTTTGTATTGATCAATCAATTGCCAAGGACTCATCGACATATCCATCCAGCCGGAAAACAATATCAGCTTTCCGCCATGAGAGATAAAATCATCAAAATCCGGGCTGTTGGCATCATAGCGTGCCGAGGCATCCATCAATATGCGATATAAATTCTTGTCAGGATGGAAATAGTCATGTTCTATCAGTTTCCATGTCGGATCTTTGGTGAAGAAATACTTGAATATACCATCGGCGCGGTCTCCATGATGCACATTGTATCGGGTGTCGAGTGGTTCACGTGGCACTTCACTTGAACCTAAATCCATCGCGCCACCTTCTAAGGCTGAACACCCTTTGTAGGTTTTCATTCCGTTTTTCATGGCATACTCCAAACGGAAGCCATTGGCATATACATCTATCGTATTCATTTGGGCATCTGTCAAGTGATATTTTTTCCGGATGATGTTCAAAAAATTATCTCGGTTGTTTCGCGCTGCAAAGATGTTGCAGACTATTCCGTCTTCTATTCCATCCCATTTGTCGTAAAGCGAAATAGCATCTTGCTGTATGCCCTTGAGGGTTTCTTCGTCAATATACCCGTCCGAATGTGGATAAGTATCAGCATCAAAATTTTTGTAAACAGCTTGTGAGAGAACGGCTCCCCACAGTCGTGCCAGCACATAGTTGGAAGCCGGTTGTGAGCAAAAAACGCCATCGTAGTACTTGCCGTAGGTGGTGGCGCATTCCAAGGCTTCGCGTCCTCCCGTAGAGCAACCAGCAAAATAATTAAACACAGGCTCCTGTCCATAAAAATGGTTCACCACATAACGCATCACGTCATGCGCTTTAATCAGATGTTGTCGAATATAATTGTTCAGAGACTCCTCGTTAGAAGCAAACGATGCATCCATACCGCTGCTCGACTGATGTCCGGAATCATCTCCATAGACCACATAACCGGCATCGACAGGTTTCACGCTTCCGAATGCTGATGTGCCATGAACGTTAGGGATGGAGCCGTTGTTGGCACCTCCTCCCAATTGCAAACTTCTTCCATTCCATTTCATTGGCAACAGAATCTCCCATTCTATGTTTGGGGCATCGGGGTCAACAGAACGAATAATGCCTTTCACATCTGCGTAAGAAGCACCAGTATCGGAAGTCTTTGTTGTAACCGAAAGAACAGCTCCTCCATTGCAGGCTTCCTTGAAGAAATTGGAGGGAATAACCAAGCCGTTTAAGTTGGCTACTTCCGTACAGGGCAAAATGACGGTTTGTGAAGCTAATTTACAGCCGCTTGCAGGCTGGGCATAAAGGTTGGAATCTTGTGCACAAAATCCCCCCAAGGCAAAACATACCGAGAGAACTAATCTCATAGTCTTTGTGTTCGAAAAGTTTTTTTTCATATTGTTTTAATTTGTTTGTTTTTAATGTAAAAACGTGGCACAGCTCTTGATATAAGACATCATCTGCAGAATCTTCTTCTGAGCAGGGTTAAAAACAGTCTGTTCCATTGTATTTTCAATTAAACGTTTAACTTTTGCCGCCAAAATTACGTTTTTTTCTCGAAACTACAAAGAAAATCAAAAGAAATCTGCAACTCATCAGCAAATTACCCCAAAATCAGCTCCCACTATTACCGCCTTTAGCAGGGCAATGCCCAGTCTCCCCCCCCTGGAAAGTGGAAAGCATTAAAACTTGTAAAAAACGGGCATTATCTGAGTTTTTTGTTTTACCTTTGTACCTTCAATGACAGTTAGAGACAATAAAGATTAAATAATATGGAAAATAAAAGCAAAAAAATAGAAGAGATCTTCAAGCAGGATCTGAGTATGTACCTTGCTGGCAGACAGCGTGTTGACGAGCAGCTTCCGGATGCTCCAGACATCGAGGAGCAGTGGGCGAAGATTGGCGAAAGCTATCTGCCTGATGCCATGCGCGAGTTCAGCAAATACCCTACCGTGGCTCTGGGATGGATTATGTTCGTGGGCATGGCCATCGCCAAATACTGGGACGAGGACTGGGAGCTGTATGGCAAGGTAGATAATCTTTATGAATACCTCAGAGACCGCATTGATTTCGACCACATGGATGACTATATTCTCGACCAGGTTCTGCTGCTCGACGAGAACGAGCACAAGGCTACTTCTACCATCGTTGCAGAGTGTGCCGCTCGCACCTATACCCTGCTCATCCATCAGGGATATGAGCCTGGTACAGAGGCTGCTTTCCGTGGTTTCATTGCAGCTTTACATCAAATGTATCTGATGGGCGCAGCCATGGAACTGAAGAGACTGGGTTATCACATGACTCAGCTGCAGTAATTAAAAAACATTAAAAAAGATTTTGTTATATGAAATAATAGTTGTACCTTTGCAGTCGATTTTCGGATAACGAAGCAAAAATCACATTAATTCATATAACAAAACTTTTTAAATGAAGGCAATAGCAATTAAGTCGAGTTTGTTTTCTTGCTTGAAGAATTACAACAAGAAAACATTCATGTCTGACCTCATGGCAGGTATCATCGTTGGTATCGTAGCCCTGCCTCTGGCCATCGCATTCGGTATCGCTTCAGGCGTGACACCCGAGAAGGGTATCATCACAGCCATCGTAGCGGGTCTCATCATCTCCATCTTCGGCGGAAGCAAAGTGCAGATCGGCGGACCTACAGGAGCATTCATCGTCATCATCTACGGCATCATCCAGAAGTATGGATTCGAGGGATTGACCATCGCAACGCTGATGGCAGGTCTCTTCCTGGTGCTCTTCGGCCTGCTCCGACTCGGTACCATCATCAAGTACATCCCTTATCCTATCGTGGTGGGTTTCACCAGCGGTATCGCCGTAACCATCTTCACCACTCAGATCAAGGATCTCTTCGGTTTGACATTGGCTTCCAATCCTTCTGACTTCCTGGAGAAATGGGGTGTCTATTTCCAGAGTTTCGACACCATCGACCCTTGGTGTGCCCTCATCGGTGTGGTTAGCGTGGTGGTCATCGCCATCACTCCTAAGTTCAGCAAGAAGATTCCGGGATCGCTCATCGCCATCATCCTGATGACCGTTGTGGCGCTGCTGCTCAAGCAGTTTGCCGGTGTAGAGAGCATCGAGACCATCGGCGACCGTTTCTCTATCAGCAACGAGTTGCCTGCTGCCCAGGTTCCTGAGATGAACTGGGAGACCATCAAGAGTCTGGTATCTCCTGCCATCACCATCGCCATCCTCGGCGCCATCGAGAGTCTGCTCTCTGCTACCGTTGCCGACGGTGTCATCAGCGACCACCACGACTCTAATACTGAGTTGATTGCCCAGGGTCTGGCGAACATCGCTTCCCCACTCTTCGGCGGTATTCCTGCTACAGGTGCCATCGCCCGTACAATGACCAATATCAACAACGGCGGTAAGACTCCTGTCGCAGGTATCATCCATGCAGTGGTACTGTTGCTCATCTTCCTCTTCCTGATGCCGCTCGCCAAGTATATTCCTATGGCTTGTCTGGCTGGTGTACTGGTTGTGGTTTCTTACGGTATGAGCGGCTGGAGAAGTTTCCTGGCATTGATGAAGAATCCTAAGAGCGACGTTACCGTGCTCCTGATTACCTTCTTCCTTACCATCATCTTCGACCTGACCGTTGCCATCGAGGTGGGATTGATTATCGCCTGTCTGCTCTTCATGAAGCGAATGAGCGAGACCACTGATGTAACGGCAGTTACTGAGGATGAGATTGATTTGAACAAGGAATATGATTTCCTCTCTACCAACCTGGAGCACTATACGATTCCTAAGGGTGTAGAGGTATATGAGATCAACGGTCCTTTCTTCTTCGGAGCAGGTAATAAATTTGAGGAAGTGATGGCAGCCTTCGGTGACCGTCCATTGGTTCGCGTCATCCGCATGCGTAAGGTTCCATTCGTGGATTCTACCGGTATCCACAACCTCACCAACCTCTGCGAGATGAGTCAGAAGGAGGATATCCAGGTAGTTCTCTCCGGTGTCTGCGAAAAGGTAAACGCCCAGTTGGAGAAGGCGGGCTTCTACAATATGCTCGGCAAGGAGAACATCACTGATCATATCAGCAAGGCGCTGAAGCGTGCTGAAGAGATCATCGAGGCTAAAAAATAACGAACTGTACGGTTGAAACGGGCTGAAAGCCCAAAAGCTCCTAGCCCAGGGCATCGCCCTGGGTTTTAGAACAGATACAAAAAAGTCGC
>ERZ1023674.74-NODE-74-length-28100-cov-15.934035_pt1 | contig 28100 bp, 26 predicted proteins | sample MGYA00380343_ERZ1023674 | MGnify/ENA primary metagenome ERZ1023674 (study PRJEB33179, sample SAMN07448985) | human gut metagenome | biome: Human-gut; feature: Human associated habitat; material: Faeces | host: Homo sapiens | place: India: Bhopal | collected...
ACCCCCGACAACACCCTACAGCCACCACCCCTACCTCATTATGATCTCAGGGCGGGGCCTGGATGTCAAGAAATGTGGTTGGTCTATACACTAATTTTGATAAAGATAACAGATCATTATATTTATGAAATTCGTTATCAAATAGTAATTTCGATAATTTCTATAATTTTTGTATATATGTTGAATGAGAAAGAAATTAATATAGCTTGGAGCGTAACAGATTTTTTTATCTGTTTTCCATTTTTTGTAATGGGCAAATGGTTGAAATTGAGTAACAATCTGAACAATGACTGTAAACTAAATGCTTTTTTTACAAGAATTTTGTCAAAGGGAAGTGTGTCATGTGGAATAATTATACTGCTATTGATTTTTCAATATGTCATATCGTACATAAATGGTGTGGCAACCGTGGTTATCGCAGATTATGGTAAAAATATTATTTTGTTTTATATCTTAGGTTGCACTGGCAGCTTTATGGTCATACTAATATCCAAATACAAAACCATTTTCAAAAGTTGGAATAGGGTAAGAATCCTTTCCATGGGAAGTATTTTAGTATTAGGATTCCATATGCACTTCGTGAGATTGTTTAATAGTGTAATATTCAAAGAGTTAAATATTCCCTCTGATTATGGATGCTATATAGCATCAGCTATAATATTATTGTTATTTATTCCAATTACATCATTTGTGATGAAATGTGTACCATTTTTAATAGGTAAGAAATATGAAAAGATATAAACATTTTCTACTGACGCGCTTTAATGTTCCGTTTATTCGAAAAGAGAATATTGATTTTCTTTTTGAAAAGCAGTATTTGGACAATAGATTCGATATATTTAAGAAATGTTGCTTTTCATCGATAAAGCAACAAACCAACCAAGATTTCATTTGGATAGTTTTCTTTGATTCAAGAACGCCTGATGCTTATAAGGAAATTAACAAGTCACTGAATCAAGAATATAATAATTATTGTCCTGTCTATATAGACATAGAAAACCTGCCAAACGGAAACAATTTCTATGATAATGAAGCCTTAAAAGCCACAGGCAAGAAAAATATCGATGATTTAACTTATAGCGAGAAAATTCAGAAAATAAGTTTGGCAGCAGAATTTAGCAGGATAATTAATTCGTTTTGTGGCGAGGAAGACGATTGGATAGTGACAACTCGTATCGACAATGACGATGCTTTTCACAAGGATATGATGAAGGAAGTCATAAAAAACATTCCTGATAGTATTGATGAAGACAAGTTGTTACTGTCTTTTGACAATGGTGTTCAATATGTTGATAACACCTATATCCTGCGAACTTTCCATTATCCGAACAATCATTTTACAAGTTTGGTTGAAAAAAGAACGCCACATTTGTTCACAGTGTTGTATTGGGATCATTTTTTTGTTGAGAAATACATTAAAGTAAAGCACATTTCAGCAAATCCGTTATGGATGGAAACCTGTCACAAGGCAAATGTCATAAATTCTATATCACTAACCCCTGAGAATAATTTTGTTTGGGGGAAAGTTAGTTTGAACAATTATGGAATAAGAAAAAAATGGAATGGTCTGGCAACTATACTTTGCCTGATGACGCATCCATACATATATATAATTCCAAAGATTAAATATTTAATAAAGAAAGTATTGTAATGATTTCAATTGTAATTCCCGTATATAATGCCGCCCGTTATCTTCCAAAGTGCTTGGATAGTTTGATTAGCCAAACATGCAAAGATTGGGAGGCAATATTGATAGATGATGGTTCTTCTGACGTTTCTGCACAAATCTGTGAACAATTTGCAACAAAAGACGAGCGCATATCTTTCATCCTAAAAGAAAATGAAGGTGTGTCTAAAACACGAAATAAAGCATTGGGCTTATGTAAAGGCAGCTATGTTTTTTTTCTTGATGCAGACGACTTTCTGTTGGATATCCATTGTCTGAGTGACATGGAATGTATCATCAAGTCACAGAATGTAGATTTAGTCAGAATTGAGTATTGCGCTGTTGATGAAACTAATAAAAAGCTATTTGACAATAGAAACAGTTTGCTTAGACGCAAATATTACAATAAGCCAGTATCTGTAGATGTGTATTGTGATAAAGTGATAAAAGGTGAATATTTTTTATGTTTGAATTTACTGAGAAACGAGATTGTTCAAAAGCAAAAGATCCGCTTTTTAGAAGGTTGTCGTATGCGCGAAGATGCAGCCTTTCTACTGGAATATCTTAGTTATTGCAAAAAGGCAATATATTTACCGAAAGTGTATTATGCATACCGAAAGCATAGTGGAGCAGCAACTGCCAATAATGCTCATGGCAAATATTCCAAAGATTTAAGCATGGTTTTTGATTCTGTATATGCCATTTATCAAAGAAGCAAGAACAGTCTCTTTAAATCTTATTTGGAATACTTCCTTACGGAATTAACTGTCGATTTGAGAAAATCAGAATATTTTGGGGCACGTTATGAAATATGCAAAGCCTTTCATAATAAATCTACAATGTTTAAATGTTTGGGCTTTGGTAGAGTTCGTGAATCTATGCTTACTCTAACATCGTTAGTCAAGCATGTCTTGGTAAAAATGAGAACCTATGCATCCAACTCGTAACTATTCTATAGATTCGCTAAAAATGTTTTGTGCGATATTGGTCGTACTAATACATTCTCAATTTTTGTTTAAGGATATAGTTTTCCCTTTATTACGCATTGCAGTACCTATATTTTTTATGATTTCTGGGTATTTTATATATGATAATAATGCAGGCAAGAGAATAAATAGGTCTATAAAAAGTATATTTTCCATCTTCATTTGGAGCAATTTATTATTTCTCATTTTTAAGGAAGTATTTTCTATAGCTCATCATGCTATTTATGTTCCAGACACAAATGAGTTACTTAAATTTATTGTATTCAATGAAGACCCTTTTGGTTGGCACTTATGGTATATTGGTGCTTATCTGTACTTACTTGTGATAGTTCGGTTTATCAATAAACATAACAAATGGACCTTGTTGTTCAAATCTATCCCTGTTTTGTTAATAGTCCATTTAGCACTGTCATATGCTGGTGTTGATAGAATATATTATCGCAATTTTTTGTTGATGGGCTTACCGTTCTTTTCTATTGGTGCTTATATACGAAAGACAAATATTCAATCTGCAAGCACTAACAAGTCGTTTTTTTGCATTTTACTATTTGCAATAGCATCAATAGCAGAGAAACAACTCACATCTTTAAATTCTGAGATTTATGTAAGCACTATATTCTTATCAATCCTCATATTCATATGTTTTGTGAATTGGAAGCAAACAAAGCCATCTATTGTTTCTTGGGGGGGCAAAGAGTACTCTTTAGACATTTACATCTTTCATGGTTTATTTGTTTTATATTTTTTCCCTACTCTAAATGGGCATTGTGGCATCCAATGGAATAGGATATATAATTCGCTCTCACCTGTATTTATATTGGGCGCAACTTTAATCTTTGCAGTTATATACAAAAAAATGAAACAGTTGATGTTTCAATCATATATTAATGGAAAATAAAACATCGAATAACAAACGCTTGGTAAAAAACTCTTTGATGCTATATCTAAGAATGTTTGTAAACATGGCTGTAAGCCTATTTACATCCAGATTGATATTGAACGCATTAGGAGAATCTGACTTTGGTATATATAATGTTGTTGGCGGAATCGTTGTTATGTTTACATTTATCAATGGCTCAATGACAAGTTCAACATCAAGATATTTGACCATAAGTTTGGCAAAAGATTCATTTGTGAAATTGAAAAACACATTCAATTTTGCAGTTACCATACACTTTATACTTGCACTAATCATATTTGCATTGGCTGAAACTGTAGGTTTATGGTTCTTTTATAACAAATTGGTTATACCAGAAGAACGTATGCAAATTGCTTTTGTTCTTTATCAACTGTCTATTGCAACAACCATGCTGAGCATTATGAGTGTACCTTATAATTCATCTATCATCTCACATGAAAGGATGGGGGCATTCGCATATATCAGTATTTCAGATGTGTTTCTTAAACTATTGATTGTTTACGCTGTAATATATTTACCATGGGACAGATTGTTGGTATACGCAATTCTCTTGTTCCTCACGCAAATTATAAATCAATTTGTATATATCATATACTGTCGGATAAAATTTAAGGAATGTAGATTCTCTTTCAGATGGGACAGGACCCTATTTAGAGAAATGTGTGGATTTGCTGGTTGGAATATGGCTGGAAACTTTGCCTTTATCTGTTATACACAAGGATTAAATATCTTGATAAACATGTTCTTTGGTCCATCTGTTAATGCGGCACGCGGCATTGCTGTAAGAGTACAGGGAACAATTTCAAACTTTTCTTCAAATTTCCAGACGGCAATAAATCCCCAAATTACCAAAAACTATGCGACAGGGAACCTTGGGTATATGCGTACATTAATTTACGCAGAATCCAAATTTTCGTTCTTCTTACTTCTCATATTATCATTGCCGATAATGATAGAGGCAGATACGGTATTGACTTGGTGGTTAGTAAATGTGCCTCAAAATACCGTGATATTTATGGATATCATGTTACTTACTACCTTTGTCGAAACATCGATAAATCCATTACTTATTGCAGCCTTGGCTACTGGTAATATAAAGAAATTACAGATGGTTATCTGTCCAATTCTGCTTTGTATATTGCCAGTATCATATATTTGTCTAAAATTAGGAATGCCATCTTATTCCGTATTTGTTGTAAATCTATCATTGTTGTTTGTGTCCCTATTAGTCAGAGTTTATCTGTTACGCTCTTATATAGGTATCTCTTTAAGATATTACATGATAAATATCTTCGGAAGATGTGTTGCTGTAGGAATCGCTTCATCCATCCTGCCCCTTGTCGTCAATTCATCAATTGCTGATAAAATTGCTAATTTCGTAATAGTATGTTTGGTAAGTGTTGTTAGTACAATATGTTGTTCTTTCATATTAGGATTAAACCATAGTGAACGTAGTTTTGTTTTGAACAAGGCAAAGACTATTTTTCGTAAACTTTCAAAAAAATGAAGAAGATAAATCTAATTTATTGGAATAAATCTAATTTTGGAGACCAATTAAGTCCGTATATAGTAAGTAAACTCTCTGGAGAAACTATCCGTTACAAACGATGAACAGCCAGTTTAAGATATTCTTTTAAAGCATGCCTACGGAATACCTGCCCTTTGGATTAAGCATGGGTATATACATACAGACTGTATCAAGTTCAAGGATTATTTCAGTTCTGTAGGTATTTCATGCTATGACGGCTTTGAGAATATTGATGAATTAATGAGTAAGAATCCTAAAGAGATAGAAACGTTTTTTATAGATAACGAAGAAATAGCAAACCCTCAAGTTTCATTGTCTGCTTTACAGAAAAAGCTCATTGAGGTTGCTCCATTTCCAATACAACCTGTTTTTAATAAAAAATAAAATGAAGTTTAGTGTCATCGTTGCAGTATTTAATGGTGAGAAATACATAAAAAGGTGTATAAGTCATTTTTTAGCAACAAAATCCATTGATATGGAAGTTATTGTAGTTGATGATGGGTCAACAGATGGAACATTAAGTGAATTGAAGTGTTTTGCCACGGACGAAAGATTAGTTGTAATATCGCAATCCAACCAAGGTGTCAGTAGGGCAAGGAATAAAGGCTTAGATAATTGTCATGGAGACTGGGTTTATTTCTGTGATGCAGATGATTGGATAGATACTGAATCTTTTGAACAGGTAACAAGTAAAATTGGTTCTGTTCACGATGATTGTGGTGTCTGCATCATTGGTTCAAACTTTGTCTTTTCAAACAGAACAGAGATACATCGACCAGAATGTCAACGCATGACAAATGATTTATTCTTACAAGGTGCTTGGTTACGTTTGGCTAGTTGGAACTATTTCTTCCGTATGTCTAATATAAGAAGCCGGTATATACGCTTTCCTGATGACATTATTTGTGCGGAAGACCAAAATTTCAATCTAAAATGTATCTGCTGTTCTCCGCTAATATGCTCGTTTGACGATGTTGTTTATAATTATAACCAGACAAATATAAATTCAGCGTCTAAGAAAAAGCATCATGACAAATGGATTAAAAGCCGTTTGTTGGCGGTTGATGATTTGATTCGCTTTTGTGAACAAAACAGAATCGACATAAAGATACTGAAAAACCAAGTAGAACGGATGTATGAGTCTTACTTATATGATTTTACTACAGACATATCCTTAAAGGAAAAACAGAATTTTTATTTAATACAATATCGCAAAATAGTGAAGCAATATCCGATATTGCTTTCCAAAATGAAATTCAAATTAGGAGCTTTATGCTTTCCTATGTGTAATTTATTGTTTTATCTACATAAAAGAATAAAAGGATGAAATTTCTTTCAAAAATAAAGGAGGTTTTTTCTATAGTCAGAAACCTTCATGCATTCATCAATGATGTCATTGCTTATAATCGTAAAGTGCTGATGGTTGATTTACTCTATAAGCAAACGACCAATAAGGGAATAAGTAACAATTTGTTTAAAACAAAACTGGGGGGGCAAGCTTCTGTAACAGTGTCTCTTACGTCGTATGGAAAACGGGCACATCAATGTTACCGCACGATAGAAAGCATTATGCAGAATACAATTCTTCCCAATCGCATTATTTTATGGTTGGCAGAAGATGAATTTTCTGAGGAAACAATTCCTGCGAATTTGGTGCGTTTGAAAGAACGTGGTCTGGAAATCGGTTTTTGTAAGGACATAAGATCTTACAAGAAACTGGTACCTTCCTTGAAAAAGTTTCCAAATGATGTAATAATAACAATAGATGATGATGTTATTTATCATGAAGAGACGATAGAGATTTTGTTAAAGCATTATGCCAAAGACCCTCATTCGATATGGGCCTTTACAGGTAGTAAAATTATGTTTGCTCCTGATGGAACCTTGTTGCCTTACGTATCTTGGTATGATGCAAAAATAAAGTCAATGGAATCTGACACATGTAATTTTCCCACAGGAGTTGGAGGAATATTATACCCACCAAATTCATTGGATCTACGAGTCATTGATGACACATTGTTTATGAAGCTATGTCCTACGGCCGATGATGTATGGTTCAAAGCCTGTTCTTTGATAAAGCATACTGAATGCAAGTTCGTATTCACATACGAAAAGCCAATGGAAATGCATACTACCGTGCGTAATGTTCAAGATATGGGGCTTTTCAAGCAGAATGTAGAAGGTAGCATGAATGATAAATACATAAGGGGTGTCTTCGAATATTTTGGTTTAGATAAAGCTACAATTTACGAATGTCTATAAAATTAGAAAATGATGAGTATAAATTTGATAGAAAAGTATAACAATCATAATAAAGAATCTGTGAAGTGGGGAAAGTTAGCTCCATGGATAGTAATGTTCCTGTTATTGCCGCCGATTGTAGGGTTGCCAGTTATTATATATCATATATGGAACAACAAGACAAGAACTAAAACTGATTATTATGCCTTCATGTTTTGTATAGCCATATATCTGGGAGCAATTAATGCTACAAAAATACCTGGTGGCGACCAAATGCAGTATCATATGGCCTATCTGAATGTCCCCATTCAGGGATTTATAGGCTCACTGACATATATTTATGGCTATAATGCCTTTGAAGGTGGGGCTACGGGGCTTTCTGGCGAATTTATGAATGGAGTTTACAACTATATAGGGTATTATCTAACGTTTGGCTATTATCCATTATTTGCCGCTCTTTTGACATTTGCTGACTATATGTTGATTTTTGCAGGATTATACAACGTGTGCTTGTCAATGAAATTTCCTCATAAGCCAATTGTTTGCGGTGTATTAATATTATCATTTTTTTATTTATTTTTCAATTATACCTTACAGATACAAAAACAATTTTTGGCTCAATGTATTATGATGTACGCATTAGGTTTGTATGCGGCAACAGGCAAAAGGACTTTGAAGATTTGGCTAATAGTCTTATGTGCGGTGTTTACTCATGCCTCAACTTATTTTTTTGTTCCATTTTTTGTTTTTAAACAATTGCGCAAACGTTTAACTAAGAGATGGCTGCTGTTTATTGTTCTTATTTTAGTAGCATTTATCATTTATGGACCAAGTATAGTTAGTGAGGTATCGTCAGACAACAACTCAAGTGTTGTTGGTTATGGCGCTCAACGTTTTGCTGATATAGAAGGACAAACAGACTTGGTCAGTGGTCTTCAAACATCCCAAGTTATAGTAATTGCAGTACCAATGTTTCTCATTGTTTTCCGTCAGTTATGGATAAAAAAACATTGTTTCATCGATTCTTCACAAGCATTTATTTTAAACGTTACGCTGTTTCTGCTATTGGCTATTACGTCAATGTACGGTAAACCGTTTGCACAATATCGTTATTTCATGATGTTATTGGCTTTTATGCCTTTTGTTTATCCGTTTATATCTACGAATATAAAGAATCGTAATAGATTTTTGTGCATCGTTTCTGTGGTTATGGTAGTTTGGTTTTATGTCGCATTTAGATATATTCCTTGGCATTACGCTGATGAATGGAAGATAATAGCATATCCTCCTGCTGCTCTAATAAGTATTGGATATTAAAACAAAAAAATGGAGACAATTAAATCAAGAAACGAATCATTAGATATAGCAAGAGGCTTATCCATATTTTTGATAGTGTTAAGTCATATGGGCATAAGTTGGGGATTCCTATTTGATTTCTTTTACGTGCAAGTCTTTTTCTTTCTAAGTGGCATATTCCTAAAACCTAATGCTACATTTGAGAATAGTTTGTACAAAAAAACACGAGGTCTGATTTATCCTTACTTGTTCTTTGGAGTTATTTGCTCTGTACTTGTATTAGTTACCAGACGCACAACCATATCAGAATTACATATATACGATCCAGATTCTTTTGACAATGGTCCTCAATGGTTTTTAATAGCTCTCTATATTTTGACCTTGATGATAATTGGTATTAATCAAATAAAATCAATATGTTGTAAGATTATAGTAATATGTTTCATTTTTGTTTTTTGTTACTTTTTAGGGAAAAATAGAATTGATGATTATACAGATTTTACAAAAGCAGGGATTTCATTGCCGTTCATTTTCTTAGGAGGCTATTATTTGAAAGTAGAGAATTTTCTGAAGATGCATAAATGGCCATTATTTTGTATAGGTTCCATAATATGTTTGATATCTGTATTCTTTTTGAACATAACTATTGGCATTCGATGGCTGAAACTACCATCTAATCCTCTATTATATATGCTTGCTTCATTGGGGGGGTACTCTTGATACTTTCATTGAGTCATATTTTGGAGGATAACAAGCATGTTAATAAATTGTTGTCATACTGGGGGTATTATTCATTATTTATTCTATGCATTCATTGGCCTATTGTCAGGATATTATATGATAAAATTTTACCAGCTTGTATGAAAACAGATATTATAAGTTTATTCTTTACTGTTCTGGTATGTAGCATAACTGCTTGTATAGGGAAAGTATTGAAAGTGAATTTTAAATGTATTTTCTGATATTTTTGTAATGGCAAACTATTCGATAAGTATTATTCTTCCTTGTTATAATGTCGCTCAATATATAGAGCGTGCAGTAGATAGCATCTTGCTACAAGATTTTACGGATTATGAGGTGATTATCGTCAATGATGGTTCGCCAGATAATCTATTGGAGGTATGTGAAAAGTGGGGGGGCAAGTCTAATTTTACAATAGTAACTACTCCTAACCAAGGGCTTTCGCAGGCAAGAAACGAAGGTTTGGAACGAGCTAAAGGCGAGTATGTCTATTTTATGGATCCAGATGATTATATCAATCCAGGAATGTTTGGTGAAGTGATGAAAAAATGTCATGAAGGAAATTATGATGCAGTACATTTTGGATTCCAAACCATTTATGAAGATCAAGGAAACATCCATTATGACAAGTTTGAAAAGCCCCATGTATATGTTTCTAATCAAGAAATAATCAAAGAATACCTTCCCAAGTTTATTGGTTTTGGGCAAGATCATATCAACCATTGGAAAGATGGCGATATTTGGTCTAAGAATGAATTTTCTGGTGTTTGGAGATTCTTTTTTAAACGTTCTGTGCTAATGGATCATAATATACGTTTCCGAAAAGGAATCACAATGTTTGAGGATAGACTCTTTGATTCTCTCTTTTTCCTTTATGCCTCATCTATAGCAACGATGGATAAGGTTTATTATAATTATATAATTAAGAATAAGGGATTGCTTACAGGGTCTATCAATAATCATCCAAAATTAGTTAAAGATAAAATTAATGGTGTAACGGAGAGAGGACTGCTTCGTAAACTATACATGAAAGAAAAGGGTATCGATATATTCCAATTATACAATGGTACTGTTGTTATAGGTGCTTTAGAGATTATCGTTCGTGGAGCTCATTTATCAGTCTTTAAATGTATAAAAGCTGTAAGGCTATATTTGTCATTGGAAGATGTGAAAAAAGCATATAAAACAACTAACTTTAAGGGCTTTTCAAATAAAATGAAATATCCTGCACTCATGGTGAAATATGGATTGATGCCTTTACTTGTGATATTAATACATTTGGGAAATAAAATTGGTTATAAGTTTAATGCAGATTAAATGAATTCACTAGTGTCTCGTTTTAATGGGACACTAGTGGCAAATGGTTTTTTAAACAAAAGAATTATTATGAATAGAATAGCTTTAATTATTCCGTACTTTACAAGTACCCCCCCATATGGTTAAACCTAAACTTCTATTCTTGTTCTAAACAGAGCAATATAGATTTTATATATTTCACTGATTGCTATGAGATTATTCATTTGGCAAGTAAATATTCTAATATTATTTGCCATAAGATATCGTTTGAGGATTATTGTAATAACGTTAGTAATCGATTAGGCTTAGCCTTTCATCCACAGCATGCTTATAAACTATGTGATTTAAAACCTTTTTATGGGTTTATTCATGAAGATATATTGAAACAATATGATTTCTGGGGATATGGCGACAATGATTTGGTATATGGAAATCTTGAGGTGTTGACAAGCGACAATATGCTCAATTCGTATGATGTTATCACTACCATGTCTGAACGTATAGCCGGGCATTTTGCTATATTTCGTAATAATGAAAAATATCGAACGCTTGGGTTTAAATGTCCTCAATGGAAGGAACATCTACTTTTAAACGAGCATGTTGGGTTTGATGAGAGTGATTGGGTGAGATTGGTCTTGCCTGAAAAAAGAATTTTAACTGCAATATATAAAAGTTTGTTTAAGCCATTTATGTCCTATGGGAAATGGGTAGAAATGACCTATAGACTTTATAGTAATAAGTGGAATCGTAAATTTACTAAGGAGATGTTTACCACACCTATACCAAAGGATGGTGACGTCTGGACTTACGATAATAAGACAGGAAAAATCATTGCACCAGATGGTCGAGAACTTCCTTATCTTCATTTCTTGTTCTTCAAGAAAACGAAGTATCTTGAAACGGATAAATATTGGAAAAATGATTTTTGGAAAATTGATAATGTTGGGGATTGCTCTGAAATAACGGATATTTATTTTTCAGTAAATGAAGTAAATGATAAGAAATAAAAGATGACAATTCACGAACTTATAAACATAATTCATGAAGAGTGTTTAAAACGTGATTTTAGGCATGATATGACACCAGGCAATAGTTCGCTTTTCAAAAATATGTGTGAAAACACATTTGAAGCAGTTGAGATAAATTCCAGTCTGGAAAAATGTTTGATTCCTCAGGTAGGTACGCTATTTTTTTTATATCGAGGACAAAATAAAGAATATATTCCGTGTGTTCCTTCTTTGTATAGAGGGAATCCTTCTGATGTAGATATTTTTATAGAGCGTATGCGATTAGTTATGTTTGAAAGACTATTAGAAAGTCATCCTGTTATTGTTGATTTTTTTCACAAACATCATTTTAAAGTTGATGTAGAAGGATTAGCTCAACACTATGGTTTGAAAACATCTGTATTAGATTTGACAAGCAACCTGGATATAGCTTTGTTTTTTGCAACTTGTTGGTATGATGAAGATCATGATGAGTATCATTTTTATGACGACGAACAGGAGCATGAGGCCGTTTTGTATGTTTTTGTCCCTATACTTGATAATGAACCGACCCCTTCTTCGAATGAAGCGAATTATCTCAATCATAACATAAGACCTATAGGTTTACAAGCATTTCCGCGACCTGGTGCACAAGAAGGATATGGGTTACACATCCCAAAAGGAGGAAGTACAAAAAGTTATTTATATAGGTTTACATTTACCTGTGAGGATTCAAAGTATTATTATGAAAAATTTAAAAAGGGTGAGTCCTTGTGGATTAAAGACATGCTGATTCATAAGACTAATAAAATAGCTTCTTTAAATGAATTTTCATATAGTTTGTTTAATGAAACATATAAGCGATATAAGCCAAAAGGTTATTCTGCATCTAAACTCAAAACAGAGTTATCTAAAAAAGTAACCCTTGATGTTAATATACCAGACGTAGTCTTTTCTGAAGAAGAGAAGCGTTATATAAAAGATGATTGGAATAACGAAACAGGGGCTTTGATGGCATCGAAAATATTTAGGAAACGATGGTTTGAACATGATCCCATTCCTGAGGAAAATTTCGCTACTTCATCTTTTACATTACAGGGTATAACCAATGAGCATAGCTATAGAACACTTTCTAGAATTAGTATAAACGAAATGTTGAATTTTATGGCTTGTCCTGATCTTTTAAAAAAGGCAGAATGGAAAAATTATACACATACAGCAAGGCCTATGGAAAGGCCTAATAAAAATGATGGTAAATGGATTGAAGTTCCTGCGTCAATGGAGGACTTGTTCGGTAAGCCATTTCTTGCAGAAAAAGATTGGAAGATTGTTTAAACTAAGTTTTATTTATGCACATTTGTTTTGTTTGTCGTGAATATCCGCCGTCTCTTCGTGGCGGGGGGATTGCTTCATATATAAAAGAGGTGGCACATGGGTTGCATGATGCTGGGCTTCGTGTGACGGTGATTGCTGCTTCTGATGATACCCGATTATCTTCGGATGAGAATTAAAGATGGTAGTTGGATTCTTGCAAAAACAAGTTAAATACAAGGAAAAGTTTGTTTTTTTCGCTATTTTTTCTTAGTTTTGCCTAATAAAAGAACTAAACAATGAAAGATATTATCTTTAAAATACATAAGTTAGGACCTGTAGAGAATGTGAAAGTGAAGTTCGCTTCTATGGTAATTCTTACTGGTGAATCAAGTTTGGGCAAAAGTTATGTCAACTATTTGTTCTACTATTTCATGTCTTTCTTCTATTCAAACAAGATAAATGATTTAATAACTGTTCCCATAGATGTTGCTAAAGGAATGCAATCTTTTGTCATCAAGAAAACGATACTTGAAGATATGTTACATGAAGGGGTAGAAGGTTTTATGCGTAACTTTTTAGGTGATGATGGTTTCACTTGTGATGTAGATTTTTCTCTTCCTTTACCAGAGGTAATGAACTATTCATATAGTTGTAAGGTTAATGCTCCTTCAGATTTCCAAACAGCACAGAAGAACAATGAGTTTTCGTTTAAGTTTAATAATGAAATTGATAAGGTATTCAGGCTTGAGGCAATAGACGAAACATTTGTTATTATAGGCTTAGTTTATTGTTTGGCTTATTCTCTTTTTGGTAAGTCGTTGTATGCGCCTGTGATTTTGCCTCCAGGTCGAGGAGCATTTGTGGGAGAGAATTTCTCAGTGAAGAATAGAATATCTTCTTCTATGGGCATGTATAATGATTTCTTTTCTCAATATGATGAGGCGACATTGCCATCGGGCAATGGACAAAAAACTGATGAAGAGTTTGTTACACTTATGCAGAAACTGATAGGTGGTCAATTGAAGACAGATAAGAATCGTCAATATTTTGTGATGGCTGACGGCACGCAGATTTCATTGAATGCTGCTGCTTCTTCTATTAAGGAGATAAGTCCTTTCTTATTCTATCTCAAAAACAGGTTCAATAACTTCTGCTCAGTTTGTTTTGAGGAACCAGAGGCTCATCTTCATCCTAGTATGCAGATAGCTGTGGCAGATTTGGTTGCAGCCTATAAAAATAAAGGGGCTTTCTTCCAGATTACCACTCATAGCGATTATTTTCTGGCTCGTATTAACCAATTAATTAAACTCAATGAGTTGGAGTCTCAAAAAGAAGAATTGGCAAAAAAGATAGAGGCTCCAATTATATCTGTTTTGGACAAAAATGAAGTCGCAGCTTATTATTTTTACCGCAATGCTGAAGGTAAGGTTGAGGTGAAGACTTTGGAGGTTACTGCCCATGGGATTCCATTTGCAACATTTTATGATGTGGTGAATGAACAGCAAGAGCAGAATGACGTTCTTGACGAAATGTTGTTTAATACTAAATAGAGCTGCGGAGCATGATTACACTTGATGATTTGAAGAACTCTTTCTATGCAGAGAACTTATTTTCTTTGCATCAGGGGAAAGTAGTGATAGAGGAAAAGAAAAATAAAGGGCAAGAAGGTAAACTGCAAAAGGTAACCTTGTTATCAGATGGACAGTTTGTCGAATGCTCTAATGCCTATTTGCAGAAAACCAAGGAGGTTTTCAAGAAAGTGGACTCCAATTTTAGCTTTCAAAAGGACTGTGATGGCATCTTCTTGCTGGATAAGGATGGTAAACAATATTTTATTGTAATTGAATTGAAATCAGGTTTTGACACAAAGGCTTTCTACCAGATTGCTTCTTCGTACATAAGGTGTAAGGCGATGTTAAGAAACATTGCAACGTTTGACGCATCGCTGAATTATGAGGAAAAGGCTTTTATTATAAGCTATTCTGATAAGGAAAAGAAATACGATTCCACGTCTAATGCTTCTGTTTTAGCATCAAAACGATGCATAATGGATTCAGTCAAGGGTGAGGTCATCAATAACCTCCGTATTCGGCTGAAAACGCAAAAGAAAGTGTCGTTGAAAAATAGTGATTTTGGCCTAAAGAATATGGCTATTGCAAAGGATTTATTGCTGGATAACTTGGAAGTGAATGGTATTACTTTGGAGGATGGAATTACAGCAGCAGAGGTAGATATTGATAAATGGCTGTAAAAAATACCACAACTTTATTGCGAAAAACACATTGTAGAAGGCAAAAAAAATGATTATTTGAACTAATGATAGGTAGGCAAAAGTGTAATCTTTCCTACCCTCTAACCTGTTATTTTTTTATGTGCATAGTCCTTATGATTGAATATAATCTCTTAGATTCTATACAAAAGCATAGCAATATACTGACTCCTTGGTTGAATACTATGCATTTCAGTAGTGAACAAGTTGATTCTGTATCACCTATGTTTGTGGGGGAAGAAAATCGGATTCTGTCAAAGTTGGATGCTATTTACCGGGACGGTGTAGGCTACCATGATACAATCGGAACTATAGCATTTCCTTTGATAATTGGTTTGTTTGCATTCTCTTTTCCGTTTATCTTTCAAATGATTAACCATATCAATGATAAATATGAGTCTAAACTTTTGTCTTATGTCTTTCGGACTGCATTTGGTTATAAACTCTTTTGGTGGGTTAATGTTTGTAGTATAAATTATATGTTGTTTTATGGGTCAGGAACCTTATTTTGCAAAGAGTTTTTCTTGGGAACATATGGTAGATATTGGAATTTATTCTCTTTGTTTATAGTAGCTGTATATGTTTTTAGTATCTTGATTTTCGTTTCCTATTGTGTAAAGTTTAATAATCCAGACCGTTTAATTGGCATATTAGGAAAACAGAAAAAATATGAATCTTTAATTGTTCGTTGGCGCAAAATTAAAATTTCAATTAAAACATATAAAAGGGTATTGTGGCATATAAAAGATAAAGCTGGAAATAAGATTTTTATGTCGGCAAAACGATTGGTAGAACAATGGAATGACAAAACTCCTCAAGATAATTTTAATGACCGATTGGTAGAAGTTGCCAAATATGCTATCCGAAAAGGGGATGCAGGTTTACTAAGAAATGTATTAGTTGCTTTTCAACCGACAATAGAAGAAGAGAAAAAATCTGTTTATAGTTGGAGCAAAAAGCATAGAGGAGGTATTATAGAAGCTGGAACTCATTTCCAAACACTCAAATTTTTTGAGGTGATATTTTCACAAAGTCAATTAAAAATGTTAGACAATATGAATGAAAGTTCTCTTGTCTTTACATTATTGAATAGCTTCGATAAAAGTAAATATGTTGGATATGGAAATTGTTTGTTGCTTTGCAAATGTTTGTGCCGTTTGGTCGATAGTGAGAATATAACCCTTTTGGAAAAATATATAGAGCGTTCAAGATTCTATTTTGAGTATATCAGAGAATTGCCGAAGAAAAGTTTTGTACTTGGAGGTTTTGTAAATGAACGAAATGTTGTTGTCATTAATTCAAAAGATGATTGGAAATATTTGTGTTGTTGTCATTTCATAGCCTTTGCGTATTGTTTTGAAAAAGGACACTGTTCATTATTGAAACTTCTTGTAAAAGCAAGTAACCAAGGGCTGTTCCCTAATTCTGGAGCTGATGTCTTGCTTCAATATGCTTGTTGTAAAAAACAATCTTGGCGTTTGCATATAGACCAGTTGTTTGATAGTGAATATGATTTGGAAGTGTTACTGGCTAGATATACAGTTGCTTTATTGTTGATTCTTGGTGAAAGAAAATCTATCTATATATCGGGGGGAGTAACAATGGATATAATAGATACGATAGAGGCGAATATGCCTGTCTTGAGACAGGAGGCTGTGGTTGTCGTTAAGAATGGAGATCTGCTAAACATGTTTCCGCAAATAACAAAATGTGATTTTGAAAAAAACTTGAACGAAAGATTGTACGATTTGAAGCATATAAATGAACACTTGTATGAATATGAGACACCGACAAAGACAAAAGGAAAATTCTCTGTGTCTGCTTTTTTGTTGAGAATGTTCGGGAAGTCTTCGGCTCTAAACAAGACCGAACAAAATCTGTATTCTAAGGCTCTTGATTCGAGTTTGCTTACTCATTTTGAATCTCTATTTGGACAATTTGAAAATAATATAGTCGGGGCATTGCCTAAATCGTTGTTTTCAGAGAATGTTACTAATAAGTTGGAAAGCTTCAATGTGAATCCTTGCCAACTCTTAATCTCCAAATATTGTTTTATTTATCCAAATTATTATCAAGATGGCTATCGGTTATATGGAGAATATGTTGAGGAATTTGCGGCAAGATTTGTTTATTTGGCATTATCTGCATTCCGATATATGAATATTCAAATGGAAGTAGTAACGTCAGCTGATTTTGATATATTTTTTCAAGATTTCACCAAGGGAAAAATAGAGGACTATGTTTTAGTAGGTATTGAAACTCCTTTTGAAGCAATCTTGGAAATAAGGTTTCATAGTAATGGACTTTTTTATAAAAAAGTTGTACCATACATGTCTATAGAAACGATAGGAAAATACAGGCTGCTTAAAGACTTGGATGATTATGAATATTTTAGGGGTAGCTTGTTGATTGTGAAAAAGGATGACCTTCCTGCAATTGTAGATGTTGACGAATATAAGGATGTGGTAGTGAAGTTTAAAGACCTATCAGACCAGAAAACAATGAGTTTTGATGTGGAAACTACTGTGATTTTTAGCAAGAAAGTAATTTATAGTAAGCAATCGAAAATTGCAATAGTTAAACTCAAACAACTTCAAATGTAAAAAATACAAAGCCGTAAAATAGCTGTTGTTGCGACAAAGTGTGTCGTTCTGTAAATGAATATGTAAATTTTAAATACATGAAATATGATTATTTGATAGTTGGCTCAGGATTGTTTGGAGCCACCTTTGCCTATTGTGCCAAGCAGATGGGCAAGAAATGTCTTATGATAGATAAACGCCCTCATTTGGGTGGCAATGTCTATTGCGAAAAGATTGTAATATTTATAAGAAATGAAGAGCTTGGTAGTAGCTAAAAATGTTGGCAAAAAGTTATAGTTTAACTGAGGTTTTGAGAGGGCGGTATTAGATAATTATTATTATGCACATTTGTTTTGTTTGTCGTGAGTATCCACCGTCTCTTCGTGGCGGTGGTATAGCTTCATATATTAAGGAGGTGGCTCATGGGTTGCATGATGCTGGGCATCGTGTGACGGTAATTGCTGCTTCTGATGATACCCGCTTGTCTTCTGATGAGGATGATGAGGGCGTGAGAGTGATTAGGCTTTCAGGGGGTGATTTCCTGATTCCGCAGGAGGAAGGGAACTCTCTGCTGAAAAAGTTTAGAATGTTTTATAGGTTCTATGCTTATCGCAAGAGAATCAGAGATATCATTTTAAGTCTCGGAGATGTTGATGTCATCGAGGTGCCTGAATATGGTGCTGAGGGATATTTCCTCCATGATATCGGTATTCCTGTCATCACCCGATTGCATACTCCGATGCTTCTTGATCATTATCATTTCTCTCTCCAGAAATTGTCTAAGGCCAACTGGCAATACTTCTGGCAGGGATGTAAAGAACTGAAGGTAATGAAAGAGGCTCGGTATATTACTTCGTGCAGTACTTCACTGAAGGAATGGAGCCTGAAATTCTTGGGGATTCAATCTGATAAAATCAAGGTTATTTATAATCCTATCTTGTCTGAGCGATGGTCTTCTAACTCTTTTCTTCATTCTGCAGCTGAGAAGGATGGGAAAAAGCATATTCTTTTTGTAGGAACTGTCTGCGACTGGAAAGGGTGTGGTGACTTGGCTGATGCTTGCAAATTGTTGGCTGACTCTGGTGAAATAGGAGATGTTCAACTTGACTTGGTGGGCAAGACTGGGGCTTATGCTGATGAACTGAATGCTAAATATGGCAAAGAGAAGTGGTTTCATCTTGTAGGTAAACTGCCAAGGGAGGAAGTGATGAAACGTTATGCCCAGGCGGATGTGGTTTGTTTCCCATCCTGGTGGGAGAATATGCCGATGGTCTGCATTGAGGCGATGCTCTGTGGAGCTGTTGTCATCGGTAGTAACTCTGGTGGTATGAGTGAGATTATCGAGGATGGGAAGAGTGGTTTTTTGATGACTCCAAGAAATCCGCAGGTGCTCGCCGATAAAATCAAGAAGGTATGTATGCTTCCTCTGGAAGCTAAAGCAAAAGTGAGAAAGGAAGCGCATGAGAGAATCATGCAGAATTTTGATATGAAGGTCATCATCCCGCAGATGGTGGACTATTATCAAATGGTAATTGACAATGATAAAAAACAGAAATAATAATGAAAATTCTTTGGATTTCACCTTGGTTCGGTAATTACCGAATCCCAGTATATGAAAATTTGAATAAGTTGAGCGGTGGTAATTTCTACATTATCTGTTCGCAGGAAAATACTTCTGACTTGGTACGTGAGAAACTGAAGGCTACACTTGGTGACCATGCTGTCATTATGAGTGGTGAGAAGCGTACTACGATGGGTAGTGAGAAAAGCGATTTTGCCAATAGTGCTTTGGTTATCAAGCGCCAGCCTGGACTCTATAAGGCTGTCAAGGACATCAAACCTGATGTTGTGATAACCGAGGGCTTTGGTGGTTGGGCTCCTGCTGGTATCAGATATGCCGTATTGCATCGCAAGAAGCTCTGTATGTTCTATGAAAGAACCGCATACGTGGAGCGTAATTCTCCTAAATGGCGCTCGTGGTATCGTCGTATTGTTGGTACTCCTGTGGATCATTTCCTGATTAATGGTACGTTGACGGAAGAATATCTCAATGAGGGGTTGCATTTCCGGAAGACTCCAAAGGTGAAAGGGTGTATGTGTGCCGACAGTTTTGGTTTGTCTCAGGCTGTGGCTAAGGTTACTGCGGAAGACAAGCAGGCTCTGAGGCAGGAGCTGGGGTTGAAGGATGGTTTGACATATCTCTTTGTAGGTCAGATGGTGGAGCGAAAGGGTATCAAGGAACTCCTTCATGCCTGGAGCAAACATATTGAAACTTATCCGAATGACAATCTTGTCGTGATAGGTAAGGGTATTCTGCTTGATACCATGAAGGAACTCTATGACCGCTTGCCTTCTGTTCATATCTTAGGTGCAATCAACTATGATTTGCTCTACCGTTACTATGCACTCTGCGATGTCTTCATCATGCCTACCTTAGAGGATAACTGGTGCTTGGTGATTCCAGAGGCTATGGCTTGCGGTAAACCTGTGGCAAGCAGTATCTATAATGGCGGTCACTATGAACTGGTGAAGGATGGTGTGAATGGTTATAACTTCGATCCTTTGAAGGAATGTTCTATCTTAGAGACTTTGGAGAAATTCCATCATGCTGACTTGGAGACTATGGGTAAAAAGTCGGTAGAAATCGAGAGTGACTTTACGCCTGATAAGGCTGCAAACAGGATCTTTGAGGCCTGCAAGAAAGTATTTGGGAAATGTTGAATGTTAAATGTTGAATGTTGAGTGATTCGGATAGATTATAATAATATGCCTAATGGGGTGGGCAAATGGAATTTTGTTTTGCGGTACTTATTCAATTTGGTTCGTACCTGGTACATCTTTCATTTGCGCTATCCATGGGTAAAATATCATGGTTTTGTGAGGGTGATGAAGGGTACTCACTTTGCACAGAACATGGATGTGGTGATAGGCAACAATGTGCAGTTTGGAGACAACTGTAATGTGGCAAGCAATGTTCATTTCGGCAATGATGTGTTGGTTGCTGGAAATGTGCAGTTTGTAGGCCGTCATGATCATACTTTTTCTACTCCAGGTGTTACTATATGGGATGGTGAACGGGGCGATAATGGAGTGACTATCATTGAGGATGATGTCTGGATAGGTACTTCTTCCATCATCATTTCTGGTATCACTATCGGTAAAGGTAGTATTGTGGCTGCTGGCTCTATCGTTACGAGGGATATTCCTCCTTGTGAAATCTGGGCTGGTGTTCCTGCCAAGAAAATGAAAGATAGGTTTGCTACAGAAGCTGACAAGCAGAAGCATTTAGAATTTCTTAAAAGTAAGGAGGAGAAACGATGAGACAGAGAAATCCTTCGATAGATATCTTGAAATTCTTTGCAGCCCTGCTGATTACCAATTCACACATGGGATTGTTGTATCCAGACTCTTTGGTAAAGCTCTCTACTGGTGGTGCCATCGGAGACGTGCTGTTCTTCTTCTGCAGTGGTTTTACTTTGTTCTTAGGTAGAGGTGGAGATTTCTTTAATTGGTATAAAAGGCGTATCAACCGTATTTATCCTACGGTCCTGATGTGGGCAGCTATCATGGCTTTTGTGTTTCAAACTCGTTTGGGCATGGATTTCACGATTTTGCATGGTGGAGGCTGGTTTGTGAGTTGCATCATGATCTACTATGTTTTCCTTTATTTCATCAAGCGCTACTTTGTGAATCAACTCAAATGGGTCTTTGCTGCAGTCTGTCTGATAGTCTTAGGCTGGTATTTTACAGAAGACAGTTCTACGATATTCATGTATGGGGCAACCTATTTCAAGTGGTGTCATTACTTCCTGTTTATGTTGGCTGGTGCTGTATGTGGCTTAAGGATGAAGGAGAATGGAAACGTAGTAGGTTCTACTAAAGGAAATTTAGGCTTATTGTTTGTTTCATTGATTTTCTTTTATGGTTTGCAAATGGTTGGTACGAAGAATGAACTGATAGCACATTTTCAGGTATTGACCTTGATTCCTTTGATGGGTATTACATTAAGTATGTATCGTCTCTGCTGTAAGGAAGGGTTGATCAAATTGTATGAGAAGAAGTGGGTACACAGGATTGTGTATTCTGTTTCTGCCTTGTGCTTAGAGATTTATGTTTGCCAAGGTTTTGTTTTCAACACTTCTTGGAATCACCTGTTTCCGTTGAATATTCTCATGAACTTCGTCTTGATAGTTGCTATGGCATACATCGTGAAAGTTTCTTCTAACTGGTTCTCCCAGACATTTAAGGATGGGGAATATGATTGGAAGAAAATGGTGAAGTTGTAATTGTTTAAAGAAATGACAAAACAAGAAACGACATATTTGAAAGGATGGGCTGTCCTTAAATTTAATCGAAAATCAAAGATTAACCTCCATAGGTATGGACTGATTTGTTCGAAATATGCAATACGTTTATCAAGGCTGCATTGATGATAGGCAAGAAAAATATTTATAAATTAAATTAATGGAGTTAATATGAATATAACATTAATATTAGGCAATGGCTTTGACCTTAATATGGGGTTGCCCACTGCTTATTCTGATTTTTATCAATATTATCTTAAATTGGAAACTCCTTCATCTACTGATATTATAACAAAAAAAATTAAAGAAGAACCTGAAACATGGGCAGATTTAGAAAGGATGATGGGGGAAGTTTCTTCTGAATATTTTCAAGATAGCAAAGTATATGTTGAAGCTTACGAAAATGTAAGGGATCAACTGGCTACTTATTTAAAAGAGGTAGACAAAATCATAATTCCGAATTTAGAAAATCATACTATCCGTTTTTTTTCGGATATACTAAAAATTGGAACTTATCTTGATAATAAACCCAAAAGAGAATATCGTAATTTCTTATTAGGTTTAGATACTTCTGAAATAAATTTATCTATAGTAAATTTCAATTATACTTCAACTATCGAAAAAATGAGGAATTTACATGATAGCTATGAAAAGGATAAGCAAAAAATAGTATTAAAACAGATAGAACATGTACATCAAAATCTAGATAATGGTATTCTGATGGGAGTCAATGATATATCACAAATTAAAAATGAACAATTTCGTAAATTATTTGATGTTCGCTCTTTGATGGTTAAACCTTTTATAAATCAAGAGTTTGCAGCTGACAATGATACACGAAGTTTTGCTGCCATCGAAAATGCAGATGTAATTATATTATTTGGTACCTCTCTTGGAGTGACAGATCAAATTTGGTGGAATTTCATACGATTTAATGTATTTAGCAAAAATAAGCGCATTATATATTGCCCTCATGAAAAGGGGGATAATGCGCCTCTAAATGCTACCGATTTAATAAGAAAAAATCATAATTTTAAAACAGAATTAGCAGCACGATTATCAGGAGATAATTCGGAGCAACAAATACTTTATAATAAAATCTATCCTATTAGAAATAACCTTTTGTTTAATTTGGGAAATAATTCAGCATATAGGATAAGAGTACGAAATGTAGTTATTTCAAAATTGTTATCAAATAAATAGCTTATGAATAGGAAAATAGGATGATAGCATTGTTTAGTCATCCTATTGACATCTTGGGTAAGTATATGACCAGCCTGTCGTCATCGAGGATGATGTTTGGTGTGGGGCGAATGTTACCATCCTCAAATATGTGACTATTGGTCATGGTTCGGTAGTGGCTGTTGGTGTTTGTGGTCACGAAGTCCTTTCCTCTGTACTGTATCTCGGTGGTATTCCTGCCAAACTGCTCAAAATGAGATTTACAGAGGAGGAGATCAAGGAGCACGAAAGAATGTTGGTTACCCAAATGCGTTAAATATTACGAAACATTTGGAAGTTTCGTCTAAAAGTTCTATATTTGCAAATATTTGAATACATAAAGACATTGTACAATGAATATCCGAATAATAATAGATAAGTTAGGACCTATTACTGATTCAGAGATAGTATTTAAGCCTTTTATGGTTTTTACGGGTGAATCGGGACTGGGTAAGAGCTATACCGCTTTATTGTGGTATAACTTAATTACTTCATTGACTCCGATGAGACTTCAAGAGTTTATTACAAAGAAGATGAATGGGAGTGTTAAGGAAGAGCTTACTTTTAAATTCAAGGATTTTAGAATGTGGCTCAATCAGAATACAGCTGCGTTTCTCGGTTATTTGCTAGGTAACAATAATTTTGATTGTCAAGTGAATTATGTCTTCGAGATAGATGATGACATGCCTGTAGAATTGAAGAGGTTGCATGATGAGGATGCCTCAGGATTTACTCGTTGTAGCATTAATGGTGATATAGATGTTTTCCCCCTTGACTTGGAGGACAATATCTTGATGATGAGTTTTTCTCTTCATGGCTATTTGTCTGAATTATGTTTTGGTAAAAACTATTTGCGTCCATTGATATTGCCGCCTGCAAGAGCGGCATTTATGGGAGCCAATACTACATCGCCTATTGGTATGTATCGTGATTTCTTGGCGCAATTGGATGATTTAAAAACTCCTTCCAGGATTATTAGCCCAGATAATCAGTTTTTTGTTAACTATATAGCTAAGTTGGCAGATGGCGAGATCGTCTTGGAAAATGGAAGCGTGTTCTTGCTGTTTAAGTCTGGTGAAAAAATTCCTGTATCTGCTGCGGCTTCTTCGGTCAAGGAACTGATGCCCTTTCTGCTGATGTTGCAAAATGGCAAAATCAGACAATATAATAGTCTGCTTTTTGAGGAGCCTGAAGCTCATGTGCATCCTAAGAAGCAATTCTTGGTGATGGATATGTTGACAAGATGTTGCAACAAGGGTATGCTTATTCAAATGACAACACATAGCGATTATCTCTTGGGGCGTATGAACCAGCTGTTGGTGTTGGGGAAGATAAGGGAAAAGTCTATGGAAGCCTTTGAAAATTTCTGTAATGAGCATCTATTTAATAGAAATTTGTATCTGCATACAGAACAGGTTGGGGGCTATTATTTTAAGCGTGAAAATGATCGTGTTGTCATTGAAAAGCAAGATTTGTCATTAGGCCTACCTTTTAATTCTTTTGAGAATACTGTAAAAAGTCAGATGGAATTGTCGGCTGACATAAACGATTTGGCAGAGAGTTTAGGGATAGTGTCTAATTTATAAATGCAGAAATATGGAGTCGGCTATAGAGGAATTTAATCTCTTGTACCCCAATTACTTGATATCAACAATTGATGGTACTGTAGAAGTGGTTGAGACTTGTCCAAGATCAGATTTAGATTTCAGACGTCTTGTTGTTACGGGATGTATGGGGTACGTATTTCCGCGTGAGTTTGCTGCTGACTCTGTGGCATTTTATGGAAAGGCGAATTGTCGCCCTCCTATGATGTATAATAGCGACGGCATCTTTTTGGCAGAGATAAAGGGAAGAAAATGTCTTTTTATATGTGAGTTAAAAAGTTCTTTTGCCTCAGAACAGATTGCTCATGCCAAGGAACAAATCATAGGAACTTTACTACGGTTGAAAGCTCAGATGAGTATATTGCAGTCTATTCCAGATTGGGAGTATCATGGTATTATAGTCTCCTATGCTCCTACTGATGCTCAACTGATAGCTGTAAATAAGCTAACGAGTAGAGTCGGATGGTTCTCAAAATATTTATATGTTAGGGGACATAGACTGATAGAATCGGAAACAGCTAACAAGTGTTATAGTCCTTTGGCACTGCCAGATATCAACATCCATTATGTTGCGGTGCCCAATCGTCAGACAGAATTTCAAATGGATTTGCAGAGTTTGTTAGCACTTTAGAATTCATTTGAGTCATGGTGCCATAGTTTTGTAGATACAAACATATGGGTATCATGGGTATAAAGTGGCTTCGTATAAATGGACATACCGGCGTCATTTGTATAGCTGCATATCTGCTAAAGGTAATGACCGCTGCTTTTCTTTCGCTGCTATCGAAAGATAAGTTTGCGTTGGAGGTTTAATGAAATATCTGTAATGTATGAAGATACTAATTAATGCATACGCTTGCTCGCCTGGTATGGGAAGTGAGCCGGGAATGGCATGGAACTGGGTGAGTAATCTCGCCAAGTTCTGTGAGTTGTATATTATCACCGAAGGGGAGTTTCGGGACAAGATAGAGGAGGTGGTGCCTACCTTGGAACAGGGGAAGAACATGCACTTCTATTATAATCCGGTATCGGAGGAAATCAGGAAGATGTGCTGGAACCAGGGTGACTGGCGCTTCTATAAATATTATAAGGAGTGGCAGTGGAAGACGTATCTCTTGGCAAAGGATATCTGTAAGCAGGAGAAGATGGATGTGTTGCATCAGCTCAACATGATCGGATTCCGTGAACCGGGGTATCTGTGGAAACTATCACAAGAGAATGGGGTGCCGTTCGTATGGGGACCTATTGGTGGTCTGAAACAGTTTCCTACGGCTTATCTGCAGGGCGCTGGCTTGAAAATGAAGGTATTCAACCGCTTGAAGAACTTCCTGAATATCTGGCAATTGAAGCATGATAAAAGGGTAGGTGAGGCTTTCAAGACTGCTAAGGTATTGGTTAGTTCCATCCCTGACTCTTATCGTGCCATCAAGAAGTATAAGGGTTTGGAGTCGGTCGTCATTCCTGAAACTGGCTGTTTCTTATCTGAGGATATTCCTACGGAGCGATTTGACAATCAGGAGTTTCATGTGATGTGGGTTGGCAAGTTCGACTTTAGAAAGCAGTTACCTCTTGCTTTGCAGGCTATTGCCATGACGGGTAATCCTCATATAGTTTTGGACGTATATGGTAGTGGTTCTGATGATCAAGTAGCTGCTGCTAAATCTTTTGCCGACTCTTTGGGTATTACTGAAAAAGTGGTATGGCATGGAAATCAATCGAATGATGTCGTGATGAATGCGATGCGAAAGGCTCAGCTTTTCTTCTTCACCAGTGTGAGCGAGGATACTTCTACTGTAGTACTGGAGGCTGTTAGCAATCGCTTACCTGTCCTTTGCTTTGATGCCTGCGGCATGGCTGCCGTCATTGATGATAAGGTTGGTAGGAAGGTGCCTCTTTCTTCTCCTTCTCTGTCGGCTCGTGATTTTGCAACTATCTTGAATGAATTTGAAGGAAACAGAAATCTGTTGAACCAAATGTCTGAGAACTGCAAGCAGAGACAGATAGAATTATCTTGGGAAGAAAAGGCTAAGACCATGGTAGGGTGGTATGAGAAGATAGTAAAAGCATAATATTTGAACATTTTATAAGTGGATGCTATGGGAAAAGGTAAACTTTTAAGTAAAGTTCCTTGTAATGATGACTTGTTTGAAGGTGGAGCTCATCGGAAGTTGGCTATAGAAATTTCCGATGAGATACGCAATGATGATAATTGCACCATTATAGGTATTGATGGAGGATGGGGCTCTGGTAAATCCAATCTTGTTGGAATGATACAAAAAGAACTTTCTGTGGGTTCGAATGGTGCCAAGTATCATTTCTTTACCTATGATGCATGGGGGCATCAAACTGATCTTCAGAGAAGAACGATTTTGGAAGAACTTACTTCTGACTTAGTGAAAGGGCAAACGCCTATCTTAGATGAAAATAGTTGGAAAGATAGTTTGGAGAATCTTTTAGCAAAGAAGAAACATACGAGTACAAAAACGATTCCAGCAATAGGAATAGGTACTATCGTGAGTTTGTTCACTATCTTATTGACTCCTTTTGTTACTCATCTTGCTTCTTTGGTTTCTGTAGAATGGTTAAAGCAAGCTGTTCTAGTTATACCTTATATCGCAGCTTATGGCTATTTCGGGTATCGTCATTATGGAAAGATGAAAGATAAATACAAGCAAGATTTTACATGGGAAAAATGCCTTTCTGAGTTTTTCTTAATTTATAAAGACGATATTAAAGAAGAGACAAAGTTTGAAACTATTTCAGAGAAGGAACCTTCTAGCAGACAATTCAAAGACTGGATACATGAAATAGATAATGGTCTGAAACAAAATAATGACATTGTTTTGATTTTGGTAATTGACAATATGGATCGATTGCCAAAGCAAAAAGTACAGGAACTTTGGGCAGCAATTCATTCTTGTTTTTCAGAGGAAAAGTATACTAATATAAGAATAATAGTTCCATTCGATAGATTGCATATACGTAATGCCTTTCAATCTGAGAATTTGGTTAGACAGTGTGATGGTAAAGATAATGCTATTACTGTGTATGGTGATGACTTTATTAATAAGACGTTCTACATAGTCTATACTGTTCCACCTCCAATATTGTCTGGTTGGATGCATTATTTCAAAGATAGATGGAAAG